>Ga0214921_10000054_pt1 | contig 208138 bp, 176 predicted proteins | sample LL1505_MetaG_FD_177992 | JGI IMG/M metagenome (GOLD analysis project Ga0214921, IMG submission 177992) | Freshwater microbial communities from Lake Lanier, Atlanta, Georgia, United States - LL-1505 | ecosystem: Environmental > Aquatic > Freshwater > Lake | place: USA: Georgia | collected... | reverse complement strand
TTTACTCATATTGCTACTTTCACGTACGACTTGCATGTCTTAGGCACGCCGCCAGCGTTCATTCTGAGCCAGAATCAAACTCTCTAATTCAAAGAAATCTACTGCGTAAGCACATCCCTTTCGGGACATGCACGAAATTAATATTTAGCCCAGCACTTGCGAATGCATCCTGAGTCAGACCCTTCAAAGAGGGTCACCTCTACTCAGCTGCACTCAGAGTTTAGTTCTTGCATGAACTATTTCTCTCACAGCGTTGAGTCTTTTGAACCCAACACTGATTTGATTTCAGGCCGCTGTAGACCTGAAACCCTAAACAGCTTCTACCCATAACCTAGTTGTTTTACTGCCTTTTCTGCTGAACATCTCTGAACAGCAGGCCGACGAGTTTCAGTCATTTGCGCGCTTCAGTCAAGCCCATGGCTTAACTTTTTTCGCTGACTTCTCAATCTTTTGGATTGGCTCGAAGGACACTACCTCAAGGGTCAGCCAAAGTTTGGCCGGACCTCAAAGCGGTGGCGGATAGTAGCCAAAGGGGTGATCGGAAGTCAACAGACGGGAGGGGTATTTAGGACCATTTTTTTCATTTCCACCCAAATAATCGCGCTCGGCGCAAGCCCTTATTTTAAAGCGCTTAAACTAAGGGCGGGAGAGGCCGGCTCCATGGCCATGCCTGCCCCACCACCCCACTCTATTTTACTGTATAATTCCGGCATATTAGGGCATACTACCGATTCAAAAACAGGCGCTCGTCGCCGGATATACTTACGCAGGACTCGTTTATGCCATCATTCGATATCGTCTCCGAGGTGAACATCCAGGAGGTCAAGAACGCGGTCGATCAAACCCAGCGAGAGATCGCGACCCGCTACGACTTTAAAGATTCAAACGCGACAATTGAGCTGAAAGAAAAGGAGGGCATCATCCAACTTCACGGACCGGACAATCTGCGCATGACAGCTATGCAAGAGATCCTGCGACAAAAGCTTTCAAAGCGTGGTGTGAGTCAGAAGTCCGTTACCTTTGATGAGCCTCAATCCGCCGGGGGCGACACGCTAAAGCAGGTCGTCACTATTAAGCAGGCTCTCAACGACGAGGAGAAGAAGCGAATCAACAAGCTTATCAAAGAGACCAAGCTAAAAGTCACGTCTCAGATACAAGGCGACCAAGTCCGGGTGACGGGAAAAAAGAGAGACGATCTTCAAACAGCGATCGCGACACTGCGCTCATCCGTTAACGACATCGAGTTGCAGTTCACCAACTTTAGAGATTAGTGGTCGGCGCGTCTCTTCTCATGAGAGCATGGTTTGGATGAGGACGTCCGGCTCAACTATTCGCATTTCGCAACGCACACTTCCTCCGGAGGGCTCACTCTCCCCTACTCAGGAACGCGCCCAGGAGCTCGCTAGCAATCTTATTCAGAGCTATTCATCTCGCCATACCACGCGGGAGGGCCTTGAATTCCTCAAGGACCACGCCCCGTGCGAGATTATGCAAGATGGAGAGCATCTTATTATTGAGCGAAGCTCCACACTCCCCTGGATTCGAGATATCCCTCCGAGCTACGGAGTAAAGGGGGGCGCCGCGCGCGAGGAACTCGTCTCTGTGCTTGGTCTACGCGAACCTCGCCAGCCTCGCGACATCGATCTCGTCCGTCGCGGGCACCACAGAGTCCCTGACGACGACGCGGTGGCGAGAGTCTATATGGCGAAGGATTACTCACACGGCGCGAGGGTAGAGCTTATCCGCGACATGGAGAATCATCTGGTCACTCGCGATCTAACAATCAACGAGGTGGTCGTCGTCGACGGACAGATCCACGCGACCCTCTTATGTCTGCTCGATTCGTTTGGTCACGTCATTCGCCCATCGCGGCATCGCGGTGGCATGCCTGTCGGAAGGCCGAAAAGAGTACAGGCGTTGTTCGGCTTAACTGGCAAATCGCTCCTTAAGATGGCTCGCTTATACGCCGAGGGGTCTTGCAACGGAGAGAGCTGGAGCATGGGCGGCATTCCAGAGGAGGTTACGATCTATGAGTTCGATCTCGCTATTCATCTCAACAAATCTTTCCAAACGGGGCGAGAGGTAGCGCTCGCGTTCTTACGCACGTGCGAGATCCTCTCCCTCATCAAGCCAACAGGGGATCGACTCCGAAACACTCTTGATGAGCTTGCGCACTTACGACACGGCGAGCGTGGGCTCTTTCCGGATGTGCCGGACAAGGAGTGGGAGCGGTAAAGGCTCGAGCGTTGAGCCTTGCTCGTGAGCTTTCCCTAGTCCTTCGCGGTTCCGTGACACGTGTATGGAGCGAACGCTTTCCGAAGAGTCACGATTACGGCGATTAGAGAGGTCGCGCATATCGGATAAAGGGGGGTTCTCAGCGCGCGAGATAAGAACCCTAGGAGGTGAACGGAAGTGCGCTCGCGATGCACTTGGGGAGTTGGTTAGGTGGTGTGAGGACGCTCAGTTCGTTTCCTACGATCGTCGGAGGACGAAGTAGGAGACATGTTTACCGGGACCGGAGAAGAGAGAACCTCGACCCACTGCGTCACCGGAACCCAACTGGTCGTCTGCACCCACTCGGGGCCAGTACACCACCATCGAAATATCAGACCGTCGTAGGGCCGAGTAACATCGGCTACCACCAACTGACTCTGATAGACACCTTGGGGGGCGAACCGGTACGTTCTGCCCCGCTGATGAACATACAGTTGACCTCCGCGAACCTCCTGCTCAATCGGAGCCGAAGGATCCCACGTGACCAACCGGTGCTCGATCATCTGACCAAAGGTGTCGACGTAGACAGTTCGGGGACCGCCCCCGACACTGACTACCGTCCAACTACCTCTCGGGGCGTGATACGACACCCCAACCACTCCAACGGCTTCCAACCGGAAAGCCGTATGCGCCGCTATCTCCTGTCCGTGAGATACACCGGCGCTACCAACCGCGAGTACCATCCATGCAGCCAGAGCCGCACGAATCATGAACGCCTCATTTCAAAGAAAAAACCGAACTACGTCCAGGGAGCTACAAGCATCCCGAGACGGAGAACCTTCAGCTGCGCGCTGAGATACCCATATGAAAACGCTCCAAAGAGCGATAGCGGGTTATACGATCGAGTTGATCTTTTATCACCCTGAGGCGCTATCTTCCCTCAGAAGAGAGCCCAAACGATCCTATGCAAACAGAACCCAACGGCTGTAGTTGTGCCCAAGGGTGTAGCCAACGGCCAGGTCCGGGTTGAGTGTCTGTCCGCTGTCTCCTGAGCCACAAGGCGACACTCGACGCCAAAGGCTTCGAGATAAAAAGGTATGGGAGCTATGCTTCCGGTTCTTTCGGGGCCGACTCCGGCTGGGAGTGGTGATGATATACTTCCCCCTCGGCCAAACCCGATTGAGGGCCATCACCTACGAGAGCGCCACCGGCCTTGTTCCCTTCGCGGCTCCACCCTCCGTCGGCTGGATCGGATCAAGGGTCTTTGAAACCTCAAACACGATCTGATCAAGTCCAACCGTGGCGACTAGCACCGTTCCTGGAGCCGGCGAATATGCCAAAAGGTAATCCACCAAGGGATCAACGAGCATACGCTCGACAGCTCGGCGAAGGGGTCGCGCGCCATACGCGGGATCGAAGCCCTTCTTCATCAGCAGCGAGCACGCCTCTGGAGCCACAACTACTTTGAGATCCTTTTCGGAGAGCCGCTCAAGAGACTTGGCTATCTCAAGATCGAGGATCACCCTCTGGCTTGATTTATCTAGCTGATTAAAAGCGATCACTGAGTCTATACGGTTGATAAACTCTGGTGGGAACGATGCCTCCATCGCCGCCCTGTAGTGGTCACTATTCATCTGACGCGCCCGCGCCCCTTTCGGCTCCCGTTCCGCCATGATTGAAGCGAAGCCGAAGCCGCCGGAGGAAGACTCGCGACTCGCGCTTGCTCCGATATTGGTGGTCGCGATAAAGATGACGTTCTTGAAGTCGATCTTACGCCCCAGGCTATCGGTCATACGACCCTCTTCAAACGCCTGCAGGAAGACCTTTGAGACCTCCGGATGTGCCTTCTCGAACTCATCCAATAGAACTATACAGTGCGGCTTACGGCGTACTCGCTCTGTTAGCTGCCCACCCTCTTCGTATCCGACATATCCCGGAGGCGCACCGATTAACTTCGAGACCGAGTGCTGCTCCATGTATTCAGACATGTCCACCGCGATCAGCGCGCTCTCATCTCCAAATACGGCTTTGGCGAGCTGCTTGGCGAGCTCTGTCTTTCCCACGCCAGTGGGGCCAGCGAAGACAAAGGTCGATGGCCGATTCGGATCGCCCAGTCCGGCCCTATGTCGCACCACCGCGCGAGCCACCTGATCGCATGCCTCGTCCTGCCCGATCACAACCTTCTTCAGATCGGAGGACAAGGCGAGCAATTTTGAGGCCTCTGAAGCGGAGATCTTATCCACGGGCACTCGGCTCATTTGAGAGACAACTCGGGCCACGTCCTCGGCCGTCACAACCGGTCGATCATCAGACTCTCTTTTTACGCCTGCCCGCTCCTGATCGTGACGAATTCGAACGATGCTCCCAACTTCATCGATAACGTCAAAGGCCTTGTCCGGGAGGTGCCGAGCTGGAATGAAACGATCGGAGAGGGCGGCCGCTTCTCTTAAAGCCTCCTCGGAGTAGGTGACTTTGTGATGAGCCTCGTACCTCTCCTTTGTTCCTTGGAGGATCTCCACCGTCTGCTCAACTGTTGGGGGATCAACGATAATAGTTTGAAACCTACGGGTGAGAGCCGCGTCCTTCTCGAAGTATTTTCGATATTCACCGAGCGTTGTGGCACCCACTACCTGTATCTCCGAGCGGCTAAGGGCTGGCTTTAGGATGTTACTAACGTTGAGCTCTCCCTCCCCCGCGCCCGCCGAGACCATAGTGTGGATCTCATCTATGAAGAGGATAACGTTCCCGACCTTCTGGATCTCGGTCATCATCCCCTTAAGCCTCTCCTCGAGCTGACCCCGATACTTGGTGCCAGCTATCATTCCGGCCATATCAAGCGACATGACACGCTTGCCCATGAGCATTTCAGGAACCTGATTTGCGGCAATACGTTGAGCTAGCCCCTCAATGATCGCCGTCTTTCCTACCCCCGCCTCTCCGATGAGGACCGCGTTGCTCTTCTGTCTTCGAATGAGTATCTCCACAAGCCGCTCCACCTCTTCGGCACGGCCAACCATCGGATCAAGCTCTTTCAGCCGAGCTTGCTCAGTGAGGTCGTTGCAAAAGGAATCAAGATTTGGCGTCTTTGCAGCTTTGCGAGTGGCTATCGCTCCCTTACCAGGGCGACGGTCGCCACGATCTCCGTCATCGCTTCCTCCGGAGTTGCGATCGGATTCACCTCTACGCTGTTGGTTGAGCACGACTAATGAGCGAGGGAGAGATGGCTGGTTAGGGGTTTCTAGGGCTCCGAGCGAGGAGGTCTCGGAGTTTTTGTTGGTCGGTGGCTTTTGAAATGATCGATCTCCAAACGCCTCAGCCATGCAATACCTCCCAACACACGAAACGGTTACAGCTTAAGACCTCTTAGGGAAGAGGTCGGAACGGTAGAGTGTACACCAACTCGCGATCCTTACGGGCAAGGTTTTTTGAGCCCTCTAAAAAAACATTAGTAACGATCTGATCTTTTTGGTTTGAGGTCGAAACATCTCCTCGGCTCCTTTCAGATTTTAAGAGGGGGGTGGCGCCCCCCTCTCAAGGCGCTCGTGGGCCCAAGGGGGGCCAAAAAAAGCGGCTTTAAAGACCGCTCAAAAGGCAGTATCCCTAGGGGAGTAGGATACCTAAACAACGGGTCTAAAGATTAAGCTCAAGATGAAGGACCCTCAAATCACGAAAAATATCGCGACTCGCTCTCATCCCGAAAGCGACACCACCACGGCGAGCACTATCAGTAATGCATGGCGAGGAGTAACCACTTCAAGTTTGATGTGTCTCTCGCTTTTTAGTTTCGAGGCCTCAAAGCGGAGTGCCGTTCTCGCCTCACCACCCCACCCCTCTCAACCAACCGCGGCGCAAGACCGATCTCTCCCAGCGCCGCAATCTGACGACGCGCTTTCGGTAAGGATAGCCAAAAGCTCGCTCCTTAAACCGATCGTCCCGAGCGAGGGGTGCGAGAAGTGGGCGAAGGAGCAGGTAACGATCGTTGAGAACACCCTCACGGGAGAGGGCACACCCCGCCTCATCGATGGAGCGACCTTCCTCTCGCCCTCAACTGAGCGGCTCCTAAAAAAGTACGTGGGTCAACGGGCAGCCGGTCTAGCGTTTAAAGAGATCGATGAAGGCGGGTACAAATTCGCCTTTGTTTTTGACTCTGGAGAGAAGTGGTTTGTATCGGAGCCTCCTTACTACAAGGACCAGTATCCCACAGGATTGACTCTCTCCATGCTCGCGCTGCAAGTGTGCAAGGCCGGAGCCGAGCATCAGATCGAGCGGGAGTTTCCGGCTCACGTCGGGCTCTCCTTCAAGGATGGCTGGATAAATTTCTCCGCCATACGCGAGATATTTCGCATCGCGGAAGAGTCACGACTCAGCGAGCAAGAGGATAAGGCTGGCGCTCAGCGCTTCGATCTCGTCAAGCGTCCGATCGGGTACATCGCCTTGGTTGATTGGAACCCAAAGGATCCGATCTTTGATGGGGGGATTGAACACGCGAAATACTTTGGACAGCTGTTAAGCTCTCTCAAGACCCCTGACGGAGCGCCGCGCTACACCCTGCTCTCGTTACAAGACTCGGACGCCATCAAAGTTCAAGCAAACCCGAGAGAGGTTTTGCGCGGTTTTGTCCGAGCGATGCATACAGAGGGCATACGAGACTTCTACCTACGGCTCTCTGGTCACGGGAATGAGAAGGGAGTTTGGTTTACCACTCCCGGAGGATACCTCCCTCTATCACCCGGAGACTTACACGCGGTATTCACCGAATTCAAAGACTCCTCCTTTGTAGTGGACGCTACGGCGTGTTTTGGTGGCGGAATCGCCCCCCAGATGCGGGACTATCGTGACCCCTCAGGGAAGGCCGGTCGAATCGTTATCAAGCTACAGGCAAAAGCGAGCGCGTCCAATCAAGAGGGGCGACTACTTGGAGAGGAAGGTCGCGATGGGTGCCCGAAAGTTCACTCCACGTACTACGATATCTTCCATGTGTATTTTTTGATCCAGGGTCACCCGATTGGCAAAGCTCACTATCTTGCGGATGAAGCTTGCAAGAGGGTCATACGGTGCGACGCCGAGATGTGGGTCAGCGGACCGAAGGGTGGGATCAAGACCGCGACACTCCCTGACTCCCTCTGGGACGGGTTAGTGCTATCTTCACCTCGCCCTGAGCGGTAGCTCGGACTAATTTTACTTTTTCCACCTTCAACGCGGAGATCTGGCTCGGGCTTTGTATGCCACCCTGGACCTGTGCTCGCTCGTGGCTTAAACAATACGATTCTGTCCGTTCGACGGTGTGTTGGTCACTAATTATTCGAGCAAGAGCCCCCTCGCCCAGCCCTTGTAGGAAACATCACCGTTTCGAGATACCATCTCTTATTCCTTTGAAACCAAAGGTGAGATAGAGGTCGTGATTCAGTCAGCCCCACAACACACCCGAGCGCGCACAGTGGTAGCGAACGCTGACACTGGCGGCTCCGCGCGAGGAGCCTCGGCCCCCTACGTAAGCGCGTGGACACGCGACCTCTGGACGCCCGAGACAAGACACCAGGTCCCAACAGCAGGAACGCCTCCTCTCTCGCGCGAAGACCTCATCACGGTTCAACAGCTCTTCTCGCGTATTCATGTACCGTGGCGATTATTCCTCGCGCACAGCCTCTTCCAGCAGATAACTATCCCGGAAGTGGCCGTGGCCGTTTCCCTCTCGAAACGTTATGCCACCAATCCCAAGGAGCGAATGGAGGCGACCCGCACCTTCCTAAAGACGATCATACTTGATGGACCTGACTCGCCCACCGGAGAGGCCGCTATCAAGAGGGTTAACGAGGTCCATCAAGAGATGGGGATTGATCCTCTCCGCCCAGCGTTTTCATTCGTTCTCTACACACTCTCTCGGGGCCTGACAGAATCTCTCGCCAACAACAGCTCAATAGATCCCACGTTTGAAGAGGAGTTGGCGCTCTTCCGGTTCATGCGGCGAGTTGGAGAAAAGATGGGCGCCCTGAACATTCCATCAAACTACGGGGAGTTCCTTGAATCCAGTGAGCGCTTTAAACGTGAGTGTTGGGACAGTAGCTCAAGCGAGCCACGGAAGGTCGCTCAATCACTCCTCGACAACGCTTTCTTGAGGATTCCAAGCGCCTTGAGACCCCTCGTGCGCGGCTTGGTGTTAAGTCTCGTGGAGCCTGAGACGCTCAAGCAGCTGGGGATAAAACCACCCTCGGCTCTAACCCGCACGATCGCTCGGTTAGCCATACACCACCTCGGCTGAGGCAGCGCGGCGATACTCTTATCTTTCGGGGCGTGAAAGGGCTTTCCCAAGCACGCAATAGGCGCCAACTGGATGAATTAGACACGACCTGATGCTTTTCGAAGGTCGTTCTATCAATCCCCAATACTTATTTTGATATTTGACCGTCACGACTGTAATCTCCAACCGGTCTTTCTCAAGCTACTTATGGACCCGCATCACCACCCCCGGAAGTCGAACTCAGAGCGCGATAACGCTGACAAAGACGCGTCGAAAAGTTCAGCCCATAGGAGTGCCCCAGAACTCATTATCTCACTGTCCAACCACTTACTGATCCTAGCGGCGCAAAGCAAATTACAAACTCCTGATGGTCAGAAGCTCCTACGAGAGATCGCTCGCCTTCCCTCTAAAGAGGAGCGTGCCGGCGTTGTGAACGCCTCCTTCTCCACAGGCCTTGCAGGGCGGGGGGTGTTGGCGCTCCACCGAGATGGTATGAGTCGAGGCCTTCTGACTCGACTCATTGACCTCGGACTCGACCCCTCGAAAACATTCCCGATTCAGATAGAAACCGCGGGCGGAGCGTCAGAAGTTATTCTTAAGGCGAACATCTACCACCTTGCGGCGATTGAGGGAGACCTGCGCCTACTTAAAATTCTCCCTAGGGACACGAGCCTCATAAACGCTCAGGCCGCCAGTGGCGAGACCCCCCTTATCGCGGGTGTTAAGTACTGCGCCCATCCAAAGGTCGTGGCGCAATTAATTCGGACTCTCGGAGCGTTTGGCGCCGACCTCGCCCTCAGGGATGCCTCAAACCGACACGCTTTCCACTACTCCCTTCAACACCATAGCTCCGCTGTTCTTACCTCCCTTCTGAAGGTTTGGGCTGATAAAAAGATAGTTCCAGTAAACAAGTTCGAGGCGAGATCGGGCCTCGCCTATGCCCTTCTCTCCCCTCCTCTAACCGCGCCACAAAATCTCCAAAAACTTGGGAACCTGATCGTTAACGCGCCGGACAATTCCCCACTGAAGGGGGCGCCCGTTCATGGAATCATGGCGAAACTTGAGGACGCGCTTCCCAAACCATCCGAACAAGGCGGAGAGCGAAAACCCAGCCCGAGCAACCCCCGCGAATCCGGAAACGGACCAGAGAAGAAGCTCTTGCAGTTGAAGAGCGCGCTCATCCGATTAGCGTTCCACGCTCCCGTCATCGGTCGCGCTGTGACGGCGCATTTGATCGACTCGCCGCTACCCACCTCGAAGCTGCCCTTACTCTCCGCGGCGTATCGAGCCGGCGTGGGCCCCCATGTGCTCAAGACGATTATCAATCTGGGCGGGTCGCCAGACCATCGCTTTGATGGTGTGGGGCGAAGCTCGGTCGAGGTGCTAGGCGGCACTCTTCTGCATCACGCAATCAACGATGGTAGGATTGAGGTGCAACAATTATTGCTAAACCAACATCCCGAGCTCGCGATGGTGGTCGATAAGCGCGGCAATACCCCGCTCCATACTCACCTGCAGGCCTACCTAGCTCGACGACGAATAGCGGTCGCGGACGTCAACCTTATTGACGATCTCATTCGCGCCCAATGCCCCACTGACACCACCAACGACGACGGAATACGCCCAGTTGATCTTGCCATCCAATTGGGAGATCTCGACACCCTCGCGATTCTCGATCGTAATGGGGCAAAGCGCCCCCTCCGGGATTCGTCACCCACGTTTGAGGTGATGAATCTTAAGCGCAAATCAATAGCCGTCGACTATTCCGGACTTCTAAAAATTGCCCTGAAATGGAGGCAGAGCTTGCTCCTACTGGAAAGCGATGAACTGGCAAGCATGCTCACGGATGATGCCGCTCTTGTTTTGCGACAATCGAAGAGCGTCTATTCCGCTTATCTTACTCTCGTGGCGGGGGCCGACGTCATCAACGAGAGTCGGGCGTTTCGGAAGGGAGCTGAAGCCGGGAGATCCCTCGTCAAACTCGCCCCAAGTCTTCTCTTCCACCAACCCCCGCACACCCTCTGGGGGATCTGGAACGCGATAGATTGGATGTCAGACAACTATCGGAGCATCCAAAGGCTTAAGCACCACTTCAACGAAGCTGAAATGATGCTCCTCCTCAACCACCCAAAGCAGGGCCAGTTCGATTCATCGGAGCTGGACCCCCTGACACGAGCCATTACAGCGACACGGAGAGTCGCTGATTACGGCCTCATGACCATTCCCCACTCGACCGTATGGAACCTAGCCCGGATCGGCCTCTATACTCACGGTTTTCACCTCTCACTGAAACATGACGCGGAGCCCTCTCTCGCGTTCCGTTCGGAACACGGGTGGGTCAAAGTTGGACCATCGCTTCTTGAGCGGCGTCTGGGAATGGTCCGAATAGGGAAGCGTCACACGGATGGTGTCTTTGGGCCCGGATTCCTCATGTTGGCTTCCGCGGACCAGCCACTCCGCGCCCGGCTCCTACGCCGCAGCGCTGGCGGTGGTAGTGTAGGAGCCTCGGATGGATCGACCCACCAATGGTACACCCTTCTGCCTGACACGATGATGGAGTTTCGGCGTGGCTACACCCTCGTCAGCAACCCGGTATTTGGGACATTGCTGATTCGGAACTCAAGCTTAATCTTTGGAAGGGACGGACTTCGCCACGCCGCTTACTGGATGAGTGAGGGGTATCGACACGGCTACTCCTATGATGATCTTCTAAGCATGGATCGGTATCTCATCGAGAAACGGATGAGACATGTTCTCGCGCCATCAGTTATAGGCAATCGGCACGCGACTAACTCAATTTATCAACTACTGAGACAACTCGATATCGTTCGCGATTTCAATCGACGTGTTAAGTTTGAATCGCAAGGCCTCGAGGCTTTTGAGAAAGACGACTCCCGATCGGGGTATCGTCTCTCGTCCATAGGTGGATACCGAGCCCCTGGGTTCCCGGCGATAGTTGACTTCCTCCGGCAAAGATATCAAGGCGCGCGGCGAGAGATAAAGGAGAGAGGGACGACCACAAAGGAGATTCCCGATCTCGCTTTCGCCATGCCGTGGTTTCCACCCTGGGTCACGTTTCGGTTTGCGGGAGAAAACGGTGAGATGCAGTCCCGTCTGAAAGTGAATAAAGACGTTCTTGCGGTGCTCAACGCGTTCGCGTCCGACACATTCACGCAAGATATATCTGAGCTAGATAATCATTATGGTGTAAGTCGCTTCTTTCAGGAGGCCGGCTTCAACAACAACGCTGAGCTTATCATGCTCAGTCCAAAGGATTAGGGAGTAGATATGATCATCGCGACCAGGACTGAAACAACCACCCACCAAACACCAACCAACTTGACCGCGGGACCCGAAGCGCCCATAGCGCCGCCGGCACCTAAAACGGACCCGAAGCCCGACACTCAACCTGACCCACGGGAGCCAGTCCCCACACCAACCTTCACACCACGCGAGGATCCAGGAACCGATCCCCTTCCCGCCTGTCCGGAAGGGAGCCCCGATGAGGGCGATGGCGCCTTTGAGACCTGCAGCCTGCCAGCCGCTTTTAGAGTTCGGTAAAGCGCCGCCTCTCGGCGCGCCACAGAAGCGCTTGCGGCGCTTGATTGGCTATCGTGAAGGGGTGAAGCCACGCCTTGAGAGGATCTCCTCAACGGCGCTTGAATCGAACTCAATTCTCCTCGCCACTCTCAGAGCGTGACTGGTCGTTGAGATGCCCGGCACAATCCGATGGGTGGGGAGTCCGTCCTGGAATTCCACCTTGAGCGGCTCCACAATACCCTCCTCAGCAAGGCTCGCCACAACCCCGTGATCATGGGTGATAAGAATGGCGCTCGAGCCGATTCGTTTAAAACCTTTTAGAACGTAATCAGTGACGCTGCGGCTCTCTTCATGAGTCGTTCCCTGCGCAAGCTCGTCAAAAACGAGGAGCGTTTTTGGTGAGGCTCGGAGGAAGATCTCCTTGGTCTTTAACAGCTCGGTGCCAAACCTACCCTCCTTATCTAAGAGTTGATTAAAGTCTTGAGCCTGATAAAACATCTCATCCGGCACCGAGAGATCGCATTGAGCGGCAGGGACTGGCGCCCCGAGTTGGGCTAGAACGTGCGTTTGAATAGCCGTGATCGCGAAGGTTGATTTTCCACCACTATTTGGGCCAGTAACTCCCAAAACGCGAGACCCCTCGACACTGAAATCATTCGCCACCGACCGCCCGCCAGAGAGCGCCAAGATTGGATTGTGCAACTTTGATGCCCGTAGTGAGTGGCGATCTTGAGCCGCGACGACGGGAAAGCTCCCGCCGTCACGATAACGCTCCGACAGCTGCGCCAAAGCATACAGCTCATCGAGCAGACCCAAGGCGGTCCACCCCCGTTGAAAAGACGGATCGTTGCTTAGACGATTCGCGATTGGCGTGAAAAACAGCTCGTTATCTCGCTCTGGCTTCTCCTTGTGGGCGATCGGAGTGAAGATGGCTACCGACATTTCGTACGCCATAATGGCGGCCACCTCATTTATATGTTTGAGGAACGAAATGGATTTAACTATTCCGAATCCCACTCCGGCCAGTACTATCGCCGCGCTCATCTTAGGCCCAAAGGGAAAATGGAGGAGTCGATGAGCGAACCGATTCCAGAGTGGGGCATCCTTCGCGGGGGTTGGCTCACGATGAACCAAACAGACCGGCTCTCGCAGCAGGCGAATCACAGGAGCCTCTGTAAGATCGCGCACCGCTTCGAGGCTGGATAGGAGGAGTTGATTGTCGATTGCGGGCGTCTCACCGAAAATCTTAGCCAATCTAGCAACCCCATCTCGGGCCGCGTAAAGATCTTTAAATGTCCGCCGCCCCGGGTGTTCGACGAACACTCTGATCGACTCGATCGCGGGCGCCGCCTCTTTAACGAATCGCTTGACGCAGCGAGACTCCTCACTCTTCTCGCAGAGCGCCCGAACAGCGAGCTGACGGGCGAGCACGAGCTCGATCTCTTTCGGAGGAGCGGCGATGGAGCGTCGCAAAGAGAGAGCACCAAGGTGAGACCAGCAACGCGCTCCTACTATCGACCCGAGCTGTTCAAGTTGAGTCAGGGCGAAGGTCCCCTCTGATATCGCGGTGCTCATCTCGCCGCGAGGCGTTGATGCCCGCGAAGAGAGCGGTCCATAGAGATCAAGGCAGCGGTCGAACCTCACCCGTTCAGGAGAGAGAGTGGGCAAAGAGAAACGCTCCATGCCCTCTTGACCGCTCGGCAGAGGCTGGTTCGCTGTTGGAAACTTTTCAGACTCCGGCCCACCGCTGTACTTATTGCCATTCGTCGGATGTAGCATAGCAAGACCTCTCATTCGCTGTGGGCGCAAGACTCTACCTATCGGCTCCGCGGAGCGGATAGGGCGGCAGGCTTCCAATGTGACACGATTGCGCACGGCAAGCACTCAGGACCGGGTGAATGCTCTGCCCAGCGATCTATTAACACCCGATGGCCACTCTAACGAACCTTTCAATAATCGAGTCTCAGCGCCGTCGCTTGATGACCCCATGACAATGAGCTTGCGCGCTACGCACGTGATGTATGGGCTATTACTTGGGGGAGTAGAGAGCCTAGGACCATCCCGATTAGGGCGGCGAGAAGGCCGAAGAGCTGTGGGGTCAGTATGGCCCAAGCGCACTCCGAGCCCTCCGGCAAAAACACTTCACACGCCACCCAGACGCTGAGACCAGAGACAATTGAGACAATAGCGCCCTGCGTTGAAGCTCTCCGCCAATAAACCCCAAAGGCAAGGGGAACGAACGCCGCGACCAAGGTAACTTTGTACGCGTTCTGCACCATCTCATACATAGTGCTCGTTGAATTAACAGCGAAGACAGCGGCGATAATCGAAAAGACGAGGAGCACCGTTCGCACCGAGGCGAGAAGCTGCCCATCAGAGACTCCCCGCCGAAATGGCCCCATCACGTTCTCAGTGAAGAGGCTTGCCGGAGCAAGGAGAGTGCCACTAGCTGTGGAGAGAATAGCTGAGAGCAGGGCTCCGAAGAATAAAATTTGAGTCCAGACTGGGGTTCTTCGTAGGATAAGATCAGGCAAAAGCCTCTGGACCTCCCGAGCGTCCTCGCTCGCGAAAAGCTCCGCATGTGAGGGATCCACGATAAGCGCCGCGTAAGCGATGTACATCGGAACGAAGGCGAAGGCGAGGTAGAACAGTCCTCCAAAAAGAGTCCCCGCTACCGCCGTTTTCGCGTCCCGAGCGCTGGTGACCCTCTGGAAGACATCTTGTTGTGGAATGGATCCCAAAGCAAAGGTAATAAAAGCGGAAAGAAACGGCATCCATGCGTGCCACCCTTCTTTTGGAAAAAACTCGAATTTGCCGTCATTGAACGCTGTGGTAATCACATGCGCTGGCCCAGAGGCCTGTCCGCCTAAGATCAAGGCGACAACTAAAAGCCCCACGACTATGGCGGCGGTCTGTATGAGATCCGTGAGAGCCACCGACCACATTCCACCAAAAATTGTATAGGTTGAAACTACCACCGCGCCGAGCACTATCGCCGCATTCAGAGTCAGCGCGCCCTGCGCCAAAACGTACATGACGAGTCCAAATGCTGTCATCTGCGCTGACGTCCACCCCAAGTAGCTCAACACAATCGCGAGAGATGTCGCTACCTCAACACCCTTGCCATAGCGCGTGCCAAAGTAGTCTCCGATAGTGAGAAGATTCATGGAATAGAAGGTGCGCGCGAAGAATAGCGCCACGAGGATTAGGCACGCCGAAGCCCCGAAAGGATCGCCCGAAACAGCTCCGAGACCATCTTGAGTAAATTCGGCCGAGACTGAAAGAAGTGTTTCCGCCCCGAACCAGGTCGCGAACACGCACGCGAAGTTCATGTACAGTGGGAGAGATCTTCCCGCTACCATGAAATCTTTTGCGCCGTGTATCCGACGCGAGGCGTAGAACCCGACGAGAACGGTTCCCACCAGGTAAGCAAAAACGGATAGAACTAACATATCTCCTCACGTACCAGGACGGTAACCAGACCGAGCCAGCGCGGCTAACGTTCGCCGAGTTTTGCGACGTCGCTCAAAACAAACAGCCGAGCCCCCACCCCCTTCTCTGCATAGAATGACCAAGCGTTTTTGGATCGAATCGTTACAAGGTAGCCTAGCGGGCAGCGTGGGAGAGGTGTCTCATCCGACCCTTATACTTTGAATATCACCCAGTGCGGCTCAGCGCACCCCTGATCAGATGCAAAGGCGCCCGCGCGTTGAAAGCAGTATTGTTCGGTGTTGTCGCTAGGTAGTGCCCTGAGAGGCCTGGCACTGGTTGTAGGCGCTCTGCGCGGCGTTATAATTTGCGGTCGCTGTATTGTAGGCATCTTGAGCCGCCTGAACGCGCAAGCCCTCGCGGTAAATCGCGCCCTGCGAGTAAACGACGAAGGTGTTGTATCTCACGATAGTGGAATTGAGGTAGGCCTGCGCGTACGCACGCGCCCTATTCCTTGCAATCGCCACCGAAGCTACGCAGCGCGCGAAACCCCAGTTGAAAAAGCCATTTCCCACACACAGAAATCCATTTCCGGAGTACTGACTACCAGCGAAATTAAGATTGACTCGCGCCTGCTCGATCTGCGCCTGATAGGCGTACTGTCGAGACACGACATTTTCCTGATAACTAGCGAATCGGCTCTGCGCCTGTTCAAGTCGCCCCTGGGATGCAGCGACATTTCTCTCTGCCCAGTAAGCGTTACGGGCCTGTACGGCGCACGGGTCAATAATCGCTTGCGCGCCGGATGGGCACACTGATATCAGCACCACCAACGCCAACAAAGATGAAAGATGTCTCTTCATAGTATCACCCCTCTCACTCCGGGGCCGACACTACCACATCAAATCCCGTTACCAAACAAGAGAATGCGCGGGAGACGGGCCACGCGAAACGACGTGGAATGGGCGTGAAAGAGGCTTTAACGGCCAAGGGCGTTCGGTTAGTTAGGGGGACGCGTGGTGTGCCTTTTAGCTCTCATCTCTAGTCACTTAGCTCGATCTGCCTCTCGGAGTTTTGTTAAGACTGCCTTACTACCCCCCCCCAAGGGGCAGGAATACCGGTCTCCGAGGATTTTGCGAACGACATGGGAGTCCGTTAAAAAAGCGCGCGTGAGCGGGGGCGAAAGTCTTTCGCGACTCGCGGAGAGCGTTCAACCCAGCATTACAATTCTACTCGGCGATTCTTGTGACCACCCTATCGCGCGTCTCTCCCTCTTTTTCTACGAGCCAACCCCTCCGAAAAACTGGGGGTTTTCATCTCGGCCCTTCTACTACTCTCTCCGAGCCCGTGGTAAGCTAGCGCCACAACAGCGGGCCAAGCCGCGACCGGCAGTCCCTTTCAGGCTACTTGTGTGACCGTACCTTTCGCGACACTCCGTTCCCAACACCCAACTCTCCGCTACCTCGGGCACTCTATCGAGCGCCGCGGCACCGAGGTAAAAGTTACGTTTCACCTCCGGCTTGATCCATCGATTGACTTCAATCCCACATTGACTTTCAACGCCCCTGGGGTGAGCGATGAGCGCCTTGACCCCTTTCTCTTTAACCTAGGGATGGTCGAAACGATTAGCTACTGGAAGGCCAGCTGCCCTCCAAAAGTTTTGATTGAGAATAGATCTCTATCTGAAGAACAGACGAGCTGGTGGCACGACCTCTTTATCCATGGGCTGGGTGAATTTTTCTTTCAAAATGATATCGACCCGAGCGATCCGAAGCTCCTAACGATTGAATCAAATAAGAGCGCCCAGCCTAGTCAGAAGCCCCATACACAGAGAGAGCCACGCGCCGGGGAGCTTATTCTCGCCGCGGGCGGCAAGGACTCGTCACTATCCCTCGAACTTTTAAAAACCTTTGCCCCCTCTGTCCGGCGAGAAGCGCTGATACTAAACCCCACTCGATCATCAACGGAGAGTGTAAGAATTGCGGGGTATGCCCCCCCCATAACCGTTACCCGCACGATTGACAAAAACCTACTGAGTCTCAACGCGAACGGGTATCTAAATGGCCACACCCCTTTTTCCGCTTATCTCGCGTTTCTGGGCGCTATGATAGCCGACATCAGGGGCCTCGGCTCGGTAATCGTGTCGAACGAACAGAGCGCCAATGAGGGAAACGCCACTTTTCACGGACTGACGGTCAACCACCAATACTCAAAGGGCCTCCGCTTTGAGAGACGGTTCCGAGAGTACGCCGCGCGCGAGCTGCCTGGATGCGCCTCCTACTACAGCCTGATCCGCCCCCTCTTTGACCTTCAGGTTAGCGCTCTCTTCGCGCGTATGGGAGAGGCGCACCTCCTATCTTTTCGAAGTTGCAATGTGGGGCAACGTGAGGACCGTTGGTGTGGTGAATGCCCGAAATGCGCCTTTGTAGGGCTGACTTTGGCCCCATTTATCTCCGTACAGAAACATCACGATATATTCGGAACTAACCTCTTCAGCAGAAGCGAAATTATCCATTGTGTCGAGGAGCTCACGGGAGTTCGCGATCACAAGCCTTTTGAGTGCGTGGGCACGGTGAGCGAGTCCCGAGACGCGCTCGTTCTCACACTGGATCGCTTCTCGACTGAAAAGTTGGAGTGTCTAAAGGGACTTTCAGAGGTAGCTCTCGCGCTCTCCGCTCGCGGACACCTTCCGTCATTAGATCAGGCGCGTGCGACCCTGCGCGCGTGGAGCGATGACCACGAACTGCCCACACCATACGCGACGGCGCTTCGCGCCATCGTGGAGGCTGGCGCGCGATGAACTCAGAGCTCCGCGGCGATTCGTTTTTAATAGTGGGTTTCGGTCGGGAAGGGCGAAGTGTTTTTTCCTTCCTCAGGGAGCGTTTTCCCACAACCCGAATTGGCGTCGCCGATCGTCAAATCATGGATCCGGATTTCTGTAATGGGCCCCATACGGAGGTCTACAGCGGAGATAACTACCTATCAAACGCCCACTCGTTCGCGACGGTTATTCGCTCTCCAGGCGTTCGTCTTCAGGAGATAGCTCAACACATGAGCTCAGCTAATCATGTGACCTCAGCGACAAATATCTTCTTCGCTGAGCGGCAGGGGCGAGTCATCGGCGTCACCGGAACCAAGGGCAAGAGCACCACCGCCTCACTTATCGCCTCAATTCTGAGTCACGCTTTTCCAGACACCCGCCTGGTCGGCAATATCGGCGCGCCGATGCTCGATCACCTTGCGGGGGCCAGCCCCGAAACACACTTCGTGATCGAGCTCTCAAGCTACCAACTCGAGGACCTCAGGATCAGTCCCAATATCGCCGTGCTCTTAAACATAGTGCCAGAGCACCTCGACTACCACGGAGGCTTCGATGCCTACCGGGCGGCAAAGAGCTCTATCACCCGCCACCAGGGCCCCGAGGATACTCTTATCTACAATCCATCACTCCCCGCCCTAGGACCGGTGGCTCAAGGATCTCAAGCCAAGCGGCTCTTTTTTTGCGAGCAAGATAACGCCAGCTCACTCGTATCAGTTCGAGATGGCAACATAATAGTGGCCACGGATGGCGAGGCGCGGGAGGTTATGGCGATTGCGGAGCTCCCCCTTCTTGGGCCTGGCAACTTGCAGAACACACTCGCCGCGATCACGTGCGCGGCCTCGCTCAAAGCGCCACTTCAGGCGATTCGAAATGGGCTGTTGTCATTTAAGCCTCTCGAGCACAGGCTTGAGTTCGTAGGAGAGCGCCGCGGAGTTAGATTCTACAACGACTCCCTCTCAACAATTCCTGAGGCCCTCAACCACGCGATCGCGGCGCTTGGGCCAGAGGTAGAGACCCTAATAGCGGGAGGATTTGATCGCGGCGTTGATATGACCATCGTCGGCCCTGTCCTTGCCGCCTCAGGGGTCAAAACTCTCATTCTCTTCCCAACGACCGGGGAGAAGATCTGGTCGGCGGTAAAAAGAGCACAACCAGCGACAACGATCCGTCGGGTAGATGCTCACACCATGGAGGAGGCGGTGCGCGCCGCTTACACCCACACATCAAGAGGAAAGATATGCGTTATGTCGCCAGCAGCGTCCAGTTTCTCGGTGTTCCGAGATTACAAGGAGCGGGGTGATAAATTTAAGGAGGCGGTTCGCGCTCTAGGGGGATCTGGAGATCCGGACTCGTAACCTCACGCCGCTTACTGCCATCACGGCGCTACCGCGATGACCGCAGAACGAGGGTACGCGACCTAACCTCTCCACCCTCTGTCGTAGCCAAAACTTTCACTCGATCTGAGACCCCTCTCTGTCGGGACAGATAAGAATACGCTCCCTCACTATTTGTCGTGACCCTAACCGTCCTAGCTCCTATCAACAGTCGGATCTTAACCCCCTCGATTGGGCCATGCGCTGAGGAGAGGAGCCGCCCACGAAACCGAACTCCCGCCCGATCCCTCACGCTCATCAAGGTCAAGATGGCGCTTGAAAGGTTCGGTGGCATGGTTTTAGGCTCCAAGCAGCTTCCAAAGGCAGAGAGGTGCTCATTTATCTGCGCGATACTGAGGTCGGAGAAGGTGCTTCCTATTGAAACGGTGGGGCTCATGACGCTCATCCCCCACCACGCTTGGAGATCGTGTCGAGCGCCAAGGTTGTGCCCTATCTCATGCGCGAAATAATACGGAGCAGCCGCTGATGATGTCGCCTGAGTGAGTCCGTACGCGGACCGCGGCTGGTAGCAGACCACGCCGATATAGGCTATTCCGACCGTAGTGCCATCTAAATCCTTCCCCGAAAAAAGGTGCTTCACGTCGATATCTGAGTCAAAGGCCTCGGAGCCGGGGCCCAAGATGGCTGGGCTTTCAGATCTGTGAGCAAACGCGCTTAAGAGAGCGCCAGGATCGCTTTCGGAGAGCGCGCTTGACGATGCCTCACCATAAGCAACTTGTCTCGCTATCTCAAAGCGAATTCCCAGTTGTCGGTCATAGAGCGCCTCAGCGGTGTTTATAATGCTCGCGACAAAAGCGTTGGTGCCGGCGCCGTGGCGTTGATAGAGCTCCGCATCAGCGACGGTGCCGATCGTTATGACGCGATACGTGCGATCGTTCTTTGATGATGCAGTAAGGGGTCTTACTATCCTTGAGTTAGCCGCCGTGGTGTTGACGTCATCCGCGTGAGCGCAACTCTTTCCGCCAAAAATCGCGGCCGGGGCGGCGGAGACCCTGACGCTCGGCTCCCCTTGATCTGAAGGTGATCCTGTGAGGGTATATATTCGCTGTCGACTTCCACGACTTCCTCGCTCCCGACCAGGGAACACGACCTGGAACCTTCCATCCACTAATGAAGCGGCCGCGGGATATGCTATCCCGCGAACAATCGCCTCTCCCTGAAGGAGAGTGACGCTCTGCGGATCGCCTCGCTCAACACCTCCTCGAACGGTTGTCGCTTTCCAGGTAGCCGGCTTCTGACGGGTAAATCGAAGTGAGACCCTACCTTCAGTATGGAGCCGAGTTGTAAGTTTTCTGGTCAGGAATTGTTCGGTTGACATTGAGCCAACCCCCCTCAGGTTCGCTCGGTATGGCACGTGAGTATCCGCGCGGGCCACTTGAGCCAGCGCCAACCCCACTACTACGACCTGATACCACTTCATGAGAGGATACTACCGCGGGTAAAAATTGAGCCGCCCGTCAGCTGGCTAAAGAGCGCTTAACTAGACCGAACCCGTTCCTACACGATATGAGGCGTCGCTCTCAAATGTGCCCTAAAGCAGCGCTCCTAAAGAATCCAAGAGCTACCAAAACGAACTCATGAGGTGGCCACACTCTCTATCCTCCAACAACGGAGCCTCGAATAGCCCCGTCATGGAGCGGATTGTTAAATTAAAAGGGGCCAGAGGTGGATGGCGCGCTCTGGACGCTCACATCGTGTGGAGCTCGGCACCTTCAGAAAAACACATGCGCCAACCACGCGACTGCCCTGAAGGGGAATCCGATTATATCAGCGAGCGCCGTCTGCAACGCGCCGTGATCATCGCTTCGCGGCGCGGCGTCTGGAGCCTCCCACGTTTCAACAAGAGGAGTTGGCGTGGGCGTTATGGCGTCCATTCGTAACATTCCCCTCTCGACCTCAATCTCCCACGGATCCGGGGGGCTCGAGATAATCGGCGGCACGCCAGCCGCGCCTTCAGAGCATCCGTAGGAGCCAGCTCCAATAAGCGCCACGGCGAGAGCGATTACACTTCCGAACACAACACGGCCGGGAAAGGAGATCATAGTTTTACTCGGAAGGCGCGTTTTGTATCGGAAATACCCGCCTCATCACCCCGCTTGAGGAGGCGAAGCGCTACTCGTATCGTAGCGCGTCCAGGATCTCAATCCGTGACGCCCGCCAGGCTGGCACCACACCGAACACTACGCCTACTAAAAAAGCGACCAGGAACGCTGGCGCGATAATCCATAGTGGCGCTCGCATGTCAAATGAGGGAAAAACGACAAACAGTCCAACGGTAATTACGACCGCGCCACCGACGCCCACCAATCCACCCAATACTGATAGGGCTACAGCCTCAGCTAGAAGTTGTTTCAATATGTCAACGCGCCTCGCTCCGACCGCGCGTCTAATGCCGATCTCCTGTGTTCGCTCCACAACGGTGACCCACATGATATTCATAATCCCGATCCCACCGACGATCATCGAGATCGCCGCGATGGCCGCGAGGACGTATGTAAGCATGTTAAGTATCGTATTCATGCTCTCCATCATAGAGACCTGAGTAAGCACGGTGAAGTCCTCCTCCCCATCCCGACGCTCTTTCAGAATCTCCGTCATTTCATCCACCGCGTCGTCCACGCTCACGCGAGAGGAGGCTTTGGCGCGAATGCCAAAGAGCTTGTCGTCGTTAAAGAGCCGGAGTCCGGCTTCAGTTGGAATGAAGCCCAGCTCATCAAAATCGAGTCCTAGCTTATTACCCATCGGAGCGAGCACCCCAATAATTCGAAACTCGCTCTCATTCATCTTCACCGTTTGCCCTATCGGGTCGTCCTCGCCGAAGAGCTCGCGCGCGACATTTTGGCCGAGGACAACAACGCGACGACCGTACTCATCCTCTTCCCGACTGAAGTAGGAGCCTCGCGCCACAGGCACCGAAAGAATTTGCGGGAATTGCTCATTCGTACCGAAGACCGTGATATTGCTTAGGGCGTCCTCAAATCGAACAGATACGGTCCCCAATACGAGACCGGAGACCGCCTCCACGTTGAACGCTCGCTTTTCAATCGCGAGCACATCAGCCGTTGTCATTTTCCTCTGGGCCGCGCCAACGGGTGGTCCAAGATGTGTCTTTTTATCAGATTTTCCCGGCTGAATAATGATGAGATTAGTACCCAAACCCTCAAACTCGCCTGTTACATAATTTTTGGCTCCCTGCCCTAAAGAGACGAGCAGCACGATTGAGCCAACGCCGATAACCATTCCAAGAATAGTCAAACCCGTGCGGAGCTTTTGAACTAACAGGGACTCAAGAGCCAATCGACCTATCTCTTTAAGACGCATGGCGATCCTCCACCAGCATCCCGTCCCTCAGAACGACGCGGCGATGCGCGCGTTCGGCGATAGAGGGATCATGAGTTACCATCAAAACTGTCACTCCCTGGCGGTGTAACCGCTCAAAGAGCGCCAGGATATCCCTTCCACTCTTAGAATCGAGATTGCCCGTAGGCTCATCCGCGAATATCAATTTGGGATTATTGACTACCGCTCTGGCGATGGCGACACGTTGACGTTGCCCACCTGAAAGCTCATTCGGCCGATGGTTGACCCTATCAGCTAATCCGACCAGCGAGAGGGCCTCAAGAGCGCGCGCCCGCTGCGCCCCCTCGGCGATGGCGCTATCTCCCCCTGAGGCGTACACGAGTGGCATCATCACATTGCGCAGAGCCGTCGCCCTCGGAAGGAGATGAAAGCTCTGAAAGACGAACCCCATAAATCTATTTCGCAACTGCGCTCGCTCGGTGTCCGAGAGCCGTTCAACCGACGCGCCCTGAAGCGAATAGCCGCCGCTTGTTGGTTTATCGAGAAGCCCCAGAATGTAGAGAAGGGTTGACTTGCCACTTCCCGAGGCTCCAGTTATGGAAATGAACTCTCCGGCGTCTATAGAGATAGAGAGGTCTTGTATCGCGTGTATCTCCTCATCACCGCGGATAAAGGTTTTGCTGAGGCGGTCGGTGGAGATCAGCGACATGCTATCTTGTTAACCAGTTAGTCACGTTTTTTCACGCGGAGGCCATCAACTAGATCAACCTTATCTGACGGGAGAACCACTTCATCTGATTCGGACAATCCGGATACAACCTCACTTACTGTGTACCCATATATTCCTATTTTTACCGGCGTTCTTTTCAGCTTTGAGCCGTCAAGCACGTACGCGTACCTGTCGCTCCCTCGACCAAGGAGCGCCTTTGAGGACACCGTGATTACATTATCCTTAGTCTCCGTTATCACCTCAACATCAGCCGACGCCCCGACCGGAAGGAGAGCTCCCTCATTATCAACAGCGAGCTCTATTTCAGAGGTTCGATCCTGCTCTCGGACACTACTTACAAACGGGACTACCTTTCGAACCGTCGCTTTGAATGGCTCTTTGCGAACCGCGAGTATCTTGACGCGAGCCGGAAGTCCCACACTAATTTTTGATAGGTCTACCTCATCGATCTCCGCTCTCACATACCTCGGGGCCAAGTCCACAATTCGAATCGGGGCCAAGGGTATCACCGCGGTGATCTGTGAGAGCTGCCCTATCTCAAGATTGAGCTCAGCTATGATGCCATCATATGGGGCTTTGATCAGGCTCTTCTCATACGCGGTAACGGCTGAGTCATAGTCGGCCCGGGCCTGGGTCAAGCCACTCTGAGACATCGCGTCGCTCTTACTCAGGCGCTGAGAACGCTCGTACTCCTCTTTTGCCGATTGAAGGCGCGATTTCAGGTCATCGTTCTCGACCTGCGCCAGAACACTACCCTGCTTAACCACGTCACCGAGCCGAACCGTCAGCTGATTAACGCGACCAACGCTACCAAACGCCAGCTCTGCGATCTGCTCCGCCCGAACGGTACCAGAATTAACGCTTGAGACAGTCGCCTCAACCGCGGAACGAGAGACGGAAACGACTCTCACCTCCGGCCGCCCGCGACACCCGACGGCCAAGGTAATCGCCACAACCAGCACTCGATATATATTCGTCGCGCCGGTTCGGCCCATAGTGACCTCCTCAGAAAGCTGGACGTTCTTCTAGAGGCAGCGCTTTACCGCTGCGATAGCGGCGCCATAGTCTGGCTCATCCGCGATCTCCCCTACGTAATCCACGTGAACCACCTTGCCGCTCTTGTCTATGACAAAGAGCGCCCGGGCAAGGAGCCCCAGATCGGGGAGATCCACACCGTAATCCTTGCCGAAAGTCCGATACTTGTAATCACTCAGGGTAACCACTCGATCAACTCCCTCGGCGCCACACCACCGCTTGAGCGCGAAGGGAAGGTCGCGACTAACAGACGCGATGACAACGTCACCTGAGAGAGCAGAAGCCTCCTGGTTAAACTTCTTAGTCTCTGAAGCGCACACGGGGGTATCTATGCTGGGGATGGCCAAGAGGACGACAACCTTACCGGCATACGTCGCGTTTGTAGCATCCGACATATCCGCCGCGGTCAACTTGAATGCTGGCGCCTGCATCCCCTCTTCAACGCATCGCCCCTCTACCTTGAGCGGACTCCCCTTCATGGTAATTTTTTCATTACTCTTGGCCATAAGATTCTCCTTCAGTGCTTCCTTGCTGGAGATTTCTACTATGGCGTAGTGCCCCGAACAACTGCGCTGGCTCACCCTTTTGGGGTATTTACCAAACACCTAGCACTTAAGGGAGTTACAGCTCTCTTGCGACTTCGTGGCGAGGGGAGAATCCTCGATTGAGGGTCCTATAGCGGCCCTGGTCAATAAAGCGCCGTGTCTGCGCCCCAACGAAATCAAGTCATGGGGATACTTGTCCTCCTCCTCGGCGATCTTCGCGATTCGATTCCCAAGCGGTTGTTAAATCAGATGAGGGTGACTGGGGTTGCATCCTCCCTCCACCGCGCGCCACTCTGACAAATCCTTCAAAGCCCCCCATCTTGAGCTCTTATGGCGCCCGGGAGCCCCCTTTAGAGGGGGGAGCGTTGGAAGATGTGGAGGGGCACTATGGAGGGCATCGCTCATATTTTACAACCGAAAATTGAGGTGTTACCGCGGACAGGGGCCATTTCCCACCTCAAAAGTTCGCCAACCCTTAATTTAAGGCATCAAATACTCATGACTACCGTCGTTCTACCGATCCTCAAGTGTAGAGCAAGTGGAGGGATTTTATGCGCGAAGTGTTTGATAAGCCCACAACACCTAACCCCTCGCAGACACCCGCAAGGGCCCCAGCCGTTGATGGGAGTCTCAATCTAGCGAGTGCCTCGATCGGCTCTGGTATCGACCCGTTTGCTTCACAAAACCCGCCGGCCCATACCGAACAGACGGTGACTGCCCGTTGGCGAAATCCAAAAGTATGGAGCGAGACGGGCTCGCGACTCGTCGCGGGAGGCACGCGGTGACGCTTTTGGAGGACTACGACCCGAACACCTATCATTTTACTCTTGAGGGACCGGCGACCTCGGCGCCTCGGGCCTCTATCCTTGGGCACTTCTTAAAAAAGAAGATCGAGTGGCGCAGCGTTAAGGTCAAGATGACAGTTGGGAGTGAGAGTTGTCCCGATTGGGATTACGTTAACCTAATCCTCACCGCGGTTCAGGACCTCGTCACTATGAACGAGGGTCTTATCTCCGACACCGTCATACAAGCTCTGCGAGACAACCTGGAGATCGTGGAGTACAAAACATTCCACGGCGCCCCGAGCGCCGCGCGCTAGTGGGGCACACATTGAAGCTAAATCGTCGTCTCCGCGTCCGCGCGCACACGGGGAAAAGTTGGCGTGCCCGATAGGAATCGAACCTACGACCTTGAGCTTCGGAGGCCCACGCTCTATCCAACTGAGCTACGGACACGCGATAGAGGTGAATTGTATGCCCAAAATCGCGGCCGGGCAAATCTCATCAATCCTTCTTATATTAGGTGGTCTAGTGCGGGAAAAAGACTAGGGCGCACAGGAGCGAGAGCCCTACCACCACGGTAAAAGGCAATCCTACACGGAGAAAATCCCCCACTTTGTACCCACCGGCGCCTGTGACAAGGAGATTAGACCTACAACTGGTTGGCAACATGAACGCCAACGAGCTTCCAAGTGTCACCGCCATAAGCAAGCTGTATGGGTTCCCCCCAGCATACCTACCAAGACTAACAGCTACGGGACCAAGGAATATCACCGCGACAGAGCTATCTATGGTCTGGCTCAATAAGCTTCCCGCTATCAAGAAAAATACTAGCAAGACAACTTCAGGAACAGACGAAGCGACCTCACCAAAAATGTTCGTCACCACATCCGCTGACGCCACCGTCGCGACCGCCTGACCTAGTGGGATCATCAGAGCGAGAAGGAAGATAACCCGCCAATCTATCTCTCGGTAAACCTGTTCCATCGTAACGGCGCCGCAGAAAACAACGACGCACGCGGAGATAAAGGCGGCCTCATGCACCGCGATCCCGGTCACGAGCGGTGTAAACATCAACATGAAGAGCGCGATAATAGAGAAGATGGATTTGGTTGATAGTGGCGGTGCCTTTCGATGTTCGGAGAGCACGAGGAAGTCGGGCTCCTTGGCCAAAACCGTCAAGCTCTTACGCGCCCCCTGGACCAGCAAGGCGTCCCCGTACATGAGGGGCAGGCTTGAGGATAGAGACATCTGCGCTTTACCATCACGCCATAACGCGAGCACCTGACAGTCGTACTTCTCGCGAAAATGGAGATCGGCCAACGTTCTCCCGATGAACTCGGATCGGGGAGTCAAAACCAACTCAACGATTCCAACATCCGCCGACTCCAATTCATCGGTCGCCGCCTCACCTTCAAGGACGAGGGTCCCTACATCAGCCCGTCGATGAGCCTCATCAACCGAGCCGCTCACGAGGTAGACCTCCCCCTCGCGAATAATGTGGTCAGCGGTAAGAAGCGGAGAGCCCACCTCTCCCCCTGGGTGAATGACCGGCACATCCAACCACTCAACGACGCTATCGGAAACGACTCGCCCCAGAATCGAAAGCTTCGTTTCATGAGCCAATCGATGGAGGGGAGCTCCGCTCCACCCCTCGCGCTCCACAGTGACGGTGAACACTGATGTAGCAAGGGTCGACGCGGGCTCTCCGATAATCTCGACCTCAAGATCTACCTTGGGAGACTCCTCTGAGAACTTGGCGAAGATTCCGCCAAGAACGACATCACCTTTATGGACGAGGGAGTCGAGAAACCACGATGGTGGATGAGCCTCCCACGCATGGTCCTGAGACGCCCTATCCACGCACAGTGGCACAATTCCGGTGGTTCTTAAAAGCTCGCGTAGCGGAACCATACGAGTGTCAAGATGGACCTCTTTTATTGAGCACCGAACGATCTGGGCCCCCTCCGAGATCTTAGCCACGAAGGCGTCTGAGACTCTCGAGACCGTAAGACCTTGGAGTCCCGTAACCTCTGAGAATCGATCGGGATTGCCTCTGATGAGCAGGACATCTCTAGCGTGAATCTGCTCGTTGGCTCTGGGGGAGAGCAGTTTACGCCCTGAGCGAATAATCGTGACCACAACTCCACCAACAAGCGATCCGAATCGAAGGTCTGACAGAGATCTGCCATCAACCGGGCTGCCCTCCGGGACTCGCACCGAGAAGAGGCGCTCTTGCAAGTGGTAGAGCGCGCGCAAATCCGTTATCCGCTTCGTGAGCCTCTGCGTTTTTCGAACCGGCAAGAGGTTGTATCCGACCGTCACCATGAAGAGCACTCCGGCGATCAGAGCCACTAAACCGTAACGAGTTAGGTAGAAGAAAGAGAGCTCGGGCAATCCGGCCTGACGAGCGATCTCGGAGGACACGATGTTCGGTGGCGTGCCTATCAGGGTTAGCATGCCCCCCAGGGTCACGCCAAAAGCGAGCGGCAAGTAAAGACGGGAAGGCGCGATTTCGGTCTCATGCGAGAGCACCGCCACCGCGGGCATGAGTAGCGCCGCCGCTGAGACATTATTCATAAAGCCAGAGAGAAAAGCTGAGACGATCATGATAACCGCGATCGCCACCCGCTCGTTTGTGCCGGCATATCCGTGAATCCATCGAGCGATTACATCACTGACTCCCGTGATCCGGAGAGCGGCGGCGACAAATAGTGTCGAAACCATCACGACCACAACGGGCGAGGAGAAGCCCTGAAATGCCTGGTCGGGGGTCACATAACCACCAAGCATCAAGATCAGGAGCACGCCCATCGCCGTTACGTCGACCGGAAGCTTCTCCGTCACGAAGAGCACAATCATAATCAAGATCAGCCCCGCGAGACCGAGAGAGTGAGAGCTGATTCCGACAAGGTGAGTGATCATCGCCCCATGTTCCTACGCGCAGGTATAGAGATCCTCAAAGATAGTCGCTCCACTCTGAGCGCGAAGCCGTCCGTTCGCGACGAGATGGCGCACGATCTTGAACACCACCTCAACCGCGCCGGGGTCGCCAATTCCAACCGCGATCTCATCCACCGAAACCGCTTGAGCAGATGCCTGGACAAAGGAGAGCGCCTGCCCCTGGACTTTGAGAACCTGCGCCGCCGCTTTCTTTCCAGCCTCGACACCCGGTTGATGATACGCGTTTACATTAATGAGCCGAGCATAGAGCCCGACAGCTCTCTCGAACAACGCTATCAACATTCCCACCGAGCTCGCACTTACCTCCGGAACCGAGACCGTGACACTCTCTCTATTATTCTCATAGAGCGCGGAGCGCGTTCCGAGAAAGAATCCAGTGAGGTAATCTCCACTTGTCACTCCCGTCTCAACCGAGATCGCCGCCGGGTCAAAAGATGAGAGCATGGGAGAGGTGACGGTTCTTGGCGAGCGATCTCGCAACACTTCGACGAACACGGCGAAAAAATTGTGTAAACCATCGCGCAACTGTTGCACGTAAGCGTGCTGATCTGTGGATCCTTTATTACCGTAGACCGCGAGACCCTGATTGACGACAGCCCCCGTGAGGTCGCGCTCTTTGCCGAGACTCTCCATCACCAACTGCTGCAGGTACTTACTGAAGAGCTCCAGTCTGTCCTTGTAAGGGAGGACCACCATGTCCTTGTTACCTCTCCCACAACCACAGTGATACCACGCCAAGGCGAGCAGAGCGGCGGGATTCCGTTTTGTGTCTCGCTGCCGGGTGAGAGTATCCATCGCGGCGGCTCCAGCCAAAAACTCATCCACCGGAAACCCTTGCAAGGCGAAGGGCAACAAGCCCACCGCGCTAAACTCGCTCGTGCGACCACCAACCCAATCCCACATCGGGAACCTCTCGAGCCATCCCTCATCGATCGCGGTTTTATCGAGCTCACTCCCCTCCCCCGTCACGGCCACGAAGTGTGAAGCCACCGAGAGCCCAGCCGACTCAAAGGCGGCCTTGGCGATGAGCTGGCCGTTTCGGGTCTCTTTTGTTCCACCTGATTTAGAAATGACAAGGACCAGCGTTTGCTCAAGACTAGGGAGCGCGAAGAGGGTCTTGGCCATCCCATCCGGGTCCGTATTGTCGAAAAAGGAGATAGTCATGGGATCCGACGCTGAGCTCAACGCCTGGTTCACAAACTGAGGTCCTAGCGCGGAGCCTCCGATCCCCACGATAAGAACATGCGAAAAGCGAACACCGGGGCGAGGAGCGATCTTTCCCGAATGGATATCGCCCGCGAATTTCTTAATTCTGGACACCGTGGACCTAATCGCTGTGGCGATCTCCTCGCTGGGCGCCCGAGCGGGTTCTCTCAGCCAGTAATGCCCGACCATCCGTTTTTCGTCGGGGTTAGCTATTTCACCCTGCTCCAATTTCTCCATAGCGAGGAATGCGGCCTGCGTCGCGGGCTCCATTCGAGAGAGGTAGTCGTCATCGTAATTGAGCCGACTAGTATCGAGAGAGAAGCCGCTCAACGGATCATAGATAAATCGTTCCCTAAACCGCGACCACAGCTCTTCTCTCTTCATCGCTCCTCCAACCAAATCCACGTGAGCTACGCCACCCCGCGGACAACCAACCTGAGGAACGCGACCACAGAGATCGCCCTCAGGTTGAGCAGCCATTTAGCCACAATCTATTAAGCTCCCTCGGTCCACCGCCGACCTTTCCTTTGCGGGAGTTTTGCTACCCCTCTAAGCGACCACATACACTTCGCTTAGCGACCTGATACTACTAACACTAAGAGAAGATAACAGGGGGCTTTTAGTTTGGTGTCACCCTCTAGAATCTTACAATTAGTGGATTTAGTGACCACAAGACTCTGGACCAGATTGTCTGGTAGCACTAGAGTAAGCGGGCTGGAGCATAGAGAGGCCAAGGGGTTACGACTTTTCTGGTCCCTTTAGGCGACACAGTCGGGGATTAGGACATAATCTATGCCTGGGCGCGTGATGGGCGAGCGGCTCCCAGGGAGCGGTGACCTCAACGAGGCCACGCTGGTGTAGTGGGCGACGAGAGACGGTATGCTGAAAGAAAACCTCGTATTCCTTCGAGAGTTTTTACTGGAGTTTAAAACGACGGGGGCGTGCTTACCCACGTCACGGTGGGCTGCCCAGGCACTGACCACGCCACTACGCAAGAATGGTCGCAAGTCAAAAAATATCTTGGAACTCGGCCCTGGAACCGGTTCTGTCACCCTGCCGATAATTAAAGAGCTTCAGCCCGGGGACCACCTGACCATATGCGAAATTAACCCGCGCTTCATGAGGAGCCTTCAGGAAACTCTAAACGGGCACGAACATTTTCACAGAGTCAGGGACCAGGTGTCCTTCTTCTTGGGAGCCGCTCAGGATCTACCCTCTGACAAGGTATACGACATCATAGTGTGCGCCCTCCCTTTCGTTAACTTTGACCTCCCGACAGTGCGGGCGATCTTTAACAAATTGAGAGAGATCAGCTCTCCAGAAACTCTCATGACTTACTATGAGTACATGGGGGTGCGTAAGTTTAACGAGACTGTCGGCGCGCCCGAGCGTCGAGACCGAGTCGCCCAAGTTCACGAATATCTGAGTGACTCCGGCTATATCAGCTACCTCGGTCGGGAGAGGGTGTGGCTAAACGTCTTGCCAGTTAACGTCTACACGGTTAAGCCCGCCGCTTAATTTTTACGTTGCTCCACCAGAACCCACGCGGGCACGCGGTCTACAAACCAGCGGGGCAGCGCGCGTCGCCGAACGTTAGATCGACACGACCTTGTTTACGCGCTCGGTCGCGGCCTGAGATCCCCCACACCAGCGCGGCAGATCTCGCCGCACCCTCATAAATGGACCACTCGCCGCGTACAGAAACGCCAACACGAGGAGCCCAGCTGTGGGATCATACCATGTCAGGGCGATCAGGGCCCCGAGGAAGAGTCGTCCTTTGAGCTTCACACCGGCCAACTTAAACTGCTTGATACTGAAGAACTCGATAGTGGACACCATTAGATATCCGATCGAAAGCATGACAACTGTTCCAAGGGCGGCGGCGAGCAACGACACCTGCCGCTGGGGACATGTATTGATAACCGCGACAACAAAAACGGCCGCTCCTGGCGTTGGCAGACCGCTGAAGCTTTTTAAGTTCTCGGCCGAGATATTGAAACGAGCCAGACGGCTTGCCGCGCACAGGGTATAGAAAAATGTCACTATAACCCCAAATTCATCCGCGCTCTGGTGAAACGCCCAATGATACATCATGACAGCCGGCGCTACACCGAACGAGACGACGTCAGAGAACGAGTCAAACTCAATACCAAATTTGGAGGTGGCGTTTAGGCGTCGGGCGACGCGCCCATCGAGGCCGTCTAGAAGTATCGCGATAAGAACCGCGACAACCGCCTTCTCGAATCGCCCGGTAGACGCGTACATGATCGCGAGAAAACCGCAAAACATGTTACCGATCGTCACCGCGTTGGGAACAGCGTAGCGGCGCCGATAGAGGATATCCTTAAGCTCTTGTCTTGTTATTTTTCTCTCGGTCACGCCACCTCTCTACCTGTCGACACACAACTCGACCCGCCTCCCCATTCGAGTGTCGAAGAAACGGCTAGGGGCTCCCTCCCGCTTCTTGTCACCGACGACGCTCAACCGTATCACAGAGGAGAAGATATTTTCGAGAGCCTCGGGCACTCCGGCGCACACAATAGTCGCCCCGTCTCGGCTTAACCCTTGGATACAACGGACCATCAACGACTGATATGATGGCGCCACGCCGAACGGATTGTCGATTAGAAACAGCATATTTCGAACGTTGGACTGTCCAATCCGCGCGATATGGAGAGCGGCGAACACTGAGAGGAAGCGCCGGATGGAGGGATCGCACTCACCAACTTGGGTGCCAAGAGATAAAGAACCCAAGAGCGTCTCGGGTAGCTCCCTAAGAAGACTCGTCATTACATCATTTAACCAGAGGGACTGGGAGACCTCTTTTAGAGATTGCCGCATCAGATCACCGTACTGCACGCCATTAACCAGCACAGTCGCGACGTGCGCGTCAAAGAGCCTGCCATCGCATTCGAGACACCGACCTTCTGATCCGTTATACCCCTTTTTGCATCCAGGACACCGATGCTTAGAGCTGGCGAGCAAGAAGTCCACCTCACTGAGACCTCGCTCCTGAGCCTGTCGCGTTCGAGCCGCCTCAGCGGCGATCTCTCGATCTACACCAAGGAGCTCACAAACCACACCGGCGGGCGAATCAGTGGCCCTCACTAATAGGCTTTTTTTTAGCCCACCAAAAGACGCGAGATGCCCGAGCTTTCTGCGCTTGGCGAAACGTCGCTGAATCTCATCGAGGAGCAAGCTCTTGCCCGTACCGATCCCCCCTTTGATCATAACCAAGCTTCCGATATCAAAGGTCAGCGACTCCACTTGAAGTGGTCCCCTCTCCACATCTCGCAACGTTACCTCCGCGTCACTCGCCAGTGCCGGGTTGTCCGATCGAGCCCCAACCCATTTCGGCGCGACAAGTAAAGCTCTGGGCTCCATTCCACCTTTCAACACCGCTGAGAGCGTCTCGCTATCTATTCCAAGGTTCCCCTGGTCGATCGCTAGAGTGGCCCCTGAGAGCCCCGAGAGCTTCGCTGAAATCAAGGTAAGCAGAGCCCTCTCTCCCTTTGAGAGGAGATCTCGCGGCATTCCGATGGGATAGTCAGCGAGGCCGCTCTCGCAAAGCGTTTCCAGTCTGGCTTGATCCAGCGCTGAAATGCCGTGCGTGAGCGACCGCAGACGCGCGGTAACATCACGAAAGGAACGGCTCCATACATGTCTCAGCTTGGTTCCGGCAAACTCATAGTCACCGAGGGGAGAATTGAGAGCGAATCCATCGCAATCGTCGCATACAACACGCCGATCATCTTCAACTGAGATCCATCCCTCTCCACGGCACCGCTTACATGCCTCCGCGTCCTCTGTAAAATCTCGTGTGAGCTCGGCAAGAGACGCCCCGCACCCTGAACATCGCCACCCTCGAAATACTTTTGCAATCTCCCGTCCGATCGCTCCTCGGGAATCAAAATGCACTAGTCTCAGGGTTCCACCCCCTCGAGAGAACCATAGATTGACCTCTCGAGAGATCTCATCGCGCAGGGGCGCGGAGATAAGATTGATAACTGGCTCACCCCGCGCGTCTTTCGCGTCCTCGGGTCGAAGAAGCGCGCCATCCACGACGGCCCTCTCGGCGCCAAGCAACTCACACTGCTCTGAAAGTGTTATGTCCTCTTCCAAACCCTCCACTACGAGCGCGATGTATCCGCTCTGGGGCAACTCACACCCCTGAACACCCTGCGACCGCTCAGCTATTCGATTACACGGGCCACAGCGCGGAGAGGCGTTCGCGAGAATGGCGTCGATCAGGGGATCCTCAAGCCCAAGAGCACCAAGCACCGTGGGAGCGACTGCCCCGATCGGCGTACGAGACATTCTAAGGGGACCCCTCGCTCCAACGTATGGATTGATCAAAACGATCGGCTCTCCGTTTGACCGGATACATTCGCCCTGCAACTCGAGGCCGACTCTGGAATACTCCTCCCCTAAGGTGATTGATGGATGGGGGGATTCAGCGATGAGCTGCTCCAGTATGGTCTGTTGCTTCTTTCCCTTCGTCATTGTCGTTGGTAACCTTACGCCGTTCGCGTGAAATCGCGCGAGGAATTGGTCTCAAAAGCGGTTCAGGCTACTATACCGTTCGGCTAAGAACACCCTTCGAGGTTTTCAACAATTATCAACAGCCTGCAGCTGCTGTGGAAAAGTCACTTAACAACTTGAAAGACAAGCATAATATATCACGACCGTCGCCTTTTTTTAGTCGTCTTGGTAGGCTTTTCCACAGCTACAAAAGCATCTCTGGGCTCGGCCCCCTAACAATCAGAAGCGTTGTCGGCCTTTTACTCCTCCTCTACCTCATCCTTGGACCCATACGAGAGTCTACCGATATAGTGTCGGCGGCCCTCACCTACTCCCTCCTCCTCGTCCTGGCGATAACTACGGCTGCTGTCCTCATCCAAGGGGCGATCCTTAAAAGGAACCTAGACCTCTCAATCATGCCACCAGACGAGCCCGCGATTTCAGGGGAGCCCTCTCGCCTAATGCTCACCCTCTCACGAGCCCGCATAGTCCCATTCCTCTTTCTCGAGGTGATCATTGAATTTGAACAGACCGGCGTCACCGCCGCTGTGGCCCGAGTTTCTGGCTTCAGCGGCGAGGAGCGGAGAGCGCACATCGACGCGATATTCCCTCACCGTGGGTCTTGGGAGATTCGTGGCGCTCGTTGCTCTCTCCGTGATGTCAGTGGCCTGGCAAGATACTCGTGGGAGGCGCCGCAACCAACGGCGATTACGGTAACTCCGCCCCCTTGCCGTGACTCAACTCTCCCGATTATCAGCTCAACTCAACGCCCTGGAGAATTAGTAGTCGACATCTTCAATAAGCAGGGCGAGCCATTTGACATAAAATCGTACCACCCCTCAGACGGCGTCAAGAAAATCGTATGGAAAGCTTTCGCCAAACGGGGCGAACTTCTCTCTCGTCATCCGGAGGCCTCAATGACCCCGGAAGGCTTTGTGGTGATCTTTGTTATCGCCGATAACGAGGGAGATTCCGCCTGCGCCCACGCCCTGGCATACGCGCGATCGCTCTCGCCGCTAAACCTAGATATCATCGGCGGATGTGAGGGGGGAGCCTCGCGAACCCCCGCTCATTCAGCGGAGTCACTCCTTGAGCTCTTGGTTGATTCGGTGTGGGATTCCTCCACCTCAACCGAGTCATCACTCAAGGCGGACGCCACTGCGCTCATCGCCCACTGCGGCCAGCTGACCCCGGGAATCTCCGTTAATAAATTACTCATCTTCACAAGCGCCGAGCGCGTCTCTGACCCCCAACACGCAAGAGCGATTGAAGGATTTGCTCACTGGTTAAGCGCCCAAGGAATCGTGCCTGTGTTTTTTCTCACAAAAACACTAGACCTTGGGAACGTGAACACCGACGCCGCGCTCTCCCGACTCTCGCGTCTCATCATGGCGCCAGCCGTGGAACGAGCGCCCCGTGTCAGCGCGACCACGTACAACGCCTTCCTGACAGCGTGCCTTAATCGACAGTGGGAGGTTCACGCGTGATCGGATCGCCACGAAAGATCTCTGAAATACCTTGGTATCGCGCGGTAATAGCCTTCCGGGCCTTCGGTGTCGCTCTAACGGTATTCCTCCTGCACGCGCTTGAGCCCCTGGGGACGCCTCCCCTTGTCGTCGCGATCTCGGGGGTGCTGGGGGTGGTTTTCGGATCGCGACTCGCGCACTCTCGGCTCACGAGCCTCGGATTTATCCTCGGGGGCGTCGGAGTGGCCGCAACTTTCTCGATTGCTTTTGGCGCTCTCAACTCCGCGCTATCGGCAATAACCCCCCACTACTTCACTATCTCAAAAATTCAACTGCACGCCCAAATGTGCCTTATAGCCCTTACTACTACGGCGGCAGCGACATGGATTTTCTGGCGGGTGCGCGGGGCGATAACTCTGGAGGCGATCCTCCTCGCCACCATCTCAATAGTAATTTTTTCGGGTCACCGTGATTACCACTTCGACCGGCCAAAAATTATCAACTCTGTGGCTTGGAGGCTCGGTATTCCTCACTTATCGATGCTGATTGTGATTGGGACAACGGTGCTCGGGGCGATCCTTTGCTACCTCTACTTTGCCTCACAAGCGGTGCGCCCCCGCGCTGACCGGACGCGCATTCAGTTCAGTAAGGGACGACGAAACATTTTGATCGCGCCCCTTATCCTCACCCTCCTTGGCTTAGCGGTGTATGTTGTTCAATTCGGCATCTACCAACACTACAATTCGGCGATGCTCGCGCGTGTATCGAACGGTGTGGGCATGGGTGAGAGCATGGGCGTTAGTCCGCTGAGCTTTCAGTCGGCCCTCGGTAGCACCAACCAACCCGCGGGGTTAATCAGGCTTGAGGGAGACTACGCGGACAACCCCTTCACTCCCATGCTCTACCTCAGAGAGAGCGCGCTCTCTCAATTCAATGGAAAGGAGATGGTTTTTGCGGGACGCGCCTTTGATACGGACCTGCCCGTCACGTCCCCCCGGGATACCTACACCGGAAAAGAGGATAGCGAACTCGCCCCCCGAACACCCCTTGTCCAATCGATCTACCTCCTGGCAGACCACGACGCCGCGTTCGCCGTTGACTATCCCCTATCCATCGTTCAGCTTAAAAATCCTAATCCATCTCGCTTCAGAAGCTCGTATCGCGCGTACTCCATCGCGCCAGCTTTTCCACTTTCGTCTCTGAAAAATCTGGCCGTAGGCGATCCTCGATGGAGTGGAGAGGTTCGCGCCCATTACCTCGAACAACATTCAGACACTCGATACAAAGATCTCGCCATTGAGGTGACGCGCGACGCGGCAAGTCCAGTCGAAAAGGTGCAGGCGATTACTAACTACCTCTCACGCACCGCGATTTATACCCTCACCCCCAATCACTCCATCAAACCTACTGAGGACCCGGTAGCGCCATTTCTTTTTGGTGACCATCGAGGATACTGCGTGCATTTTGCCCATGCTATTACGTACATGCTCCGCGCGCTTAACATCCCGGCGCGAATAGGCACGGGATACCTGACCGACCTCAGCCAAGCCAAAGACGGTCATATCCTGCTTCGGATGAGTGACCGACACGCGTGGGCGGAGGCTTACATTCAGGGAACTGGGTGGGTGCCGTTCGATGTTCAGCCAGACCAAGTAGAGAGCCATGCGGACACTCAGGTAGATACAAAACTTCTCGAGGAGTTGATGGGCAACCTTGAGCCAGGGGAGGAGATCCTCCCCACGGATCTCACCAAGAACGAGCCTGGCATGGAGGACCCTGACTCCAACTGGATCCCCAACACCCGCGCCCTTCAGGTAATAATTCTTCTGCTTATCCTGGCGATGATTTGCGTTAAGCTGATACTCCGATTCGCTTGGCGATTAGCCGGCACTCCCTCCGCAAAAGCCAAGTGGGGATACATATCTGTCGCCTCGGCCCTCTACGATCAAGGCTTTGCGAGAGCGTTCGGCGAGACCCGCGAGGAATTTTCGCGACGCTCACCCAACCAAGTTATCCTGCAGCTATCTCGATATCTCAATTCGGTTACCTACGCTCCCGCCCCTTTGCTCACCGCCAACGAGGTCGCGGAGGAGATACAGAGAGCCCACTCGGCCCTCCGTCCCCATAAGTTTTGGAAGCGTCTCTTGGCCGCAATGAATCCAGCCTCTGTAATGAACGCGGTAGGAGGCGGAACATGGTGATGAGACTACTGCCGATTATTCTCTCCGCTATCTTCGTAGCTCTGTGGCCTGACCCGATAAGCTTCGCGCAAGAGAAACAAGACCCGACAGGGCGCGAAAAGACGATTCTTGATCCTCTCGACCCCTTCGACTTATTCAGCTTCGATGAGCTGAACCCCTCTGGGAACGATGACGCTAAATCAGCCGATGAGCTCACCCGTGAGGGCGCGCTGCTCCTCTCCAGCGATCGACCACTTGACGCGCGTACCAAACTTCTCAAGGCTATCCAGAAGGACCCGGAGGCTTATCGCTCCTACCACCTCCTATCTGGGTACTACCTCGTTCACGTTGGGCACTTCAGGCTCGCCCTGAAATACATCAAGCGATCTCAGGAGCTCTTTGAGAAGAAAAACGGCAGTCCGCCCTATCGATCGCAACTCCTACAATTAGAGCATAGCAATCTCATCTACTACCTAAGCCAAATCAGGCTAAATCTCGACAACTACCAAGGCGCTCTTGAGGCCCTCGATCTCTATTCGTCGTTCGGCTACCACGGCGATTGGTACCCCGGCTCCCGTTCATGGATCTTGATGAAGCTTGGTAGGATTCAGGAGGCGATCAATGTGGCTCGCCAGGGCCTCCTCATAGGCTCTGAGACAGGCAGAACGCTCAACATGCTAGGCATCCTCCTGTCGATGAACGACCAACCTCAAGAGGCCTTGGAGGTTTTTCGCCAGGCCATCGCGAGCGAGTTCTCTATGGGGAAGGATGGGCAGCCGGCGACCCCACTCAATAACGCCGGCGAGGTATACAAGGAGATATTTGATGATGTTAAAGCGGAGTCGACGTTTCTTCGCGCGACCAGCCTCCCTGATGGGTGCGAACACGTGCTGCCCAGTCTCAACTTGGCGCTGCTCTACATCGAGCAGCTTAAGATAGACGCCGCGTTATCAACCATGGACGGCTTCCAAAAGTGCGTCGCTCAATTTCCACTTCGAAACAACGAGGAGCACTCCGCCCTCGTAAACCTAGCGCGTGGCCGAATCGATCTTCACACTGGAAATGTTGAGCGGGCGATTAAACGATTTGAGACTTCGCTTCAGGGAACTCAATGGTTTGGCAAGATCGGCACAAACCAGAACGATCTGATCGTGGCGGCCACTGTATCGCTCGCTCAGGCGCTTCGGAGGCAGAACAATATCCTGGCGTTCCGCAGACCTGAGACCTGGAGCGAGTGGGTTACGCTACAACGCGCTCGCGCCTCAAATAGCGTACGCGGATGGTGGCTGATGCGGCGGGCCCGACAGATCTTAATCGATGATCTCAACGACATTGAGGATCTCGCTATTCGAAATACGGACAGTCTCTTGGAGTATCCGACCCTGGGGGAGGTGCTGGCCGATCTCTCCGAGTCGGCTCTCTCCCGGCGGATTCGGCGCCAACGGGAGCGAGATACCCGCCCCCAAACAGCCGTCTTCTATGACGCCTACGCCGCGGAGAATGCCCAATCATGGATCTCGTCTCGACGATCCATCGAGCTCTTTGACTCAGTCATTGAGCGGGCGCGCCAAGGATACGACACCCTTCTCCAAACTCACGCTATCCTTCAAAGGATGCGTACCCTATCCCCTGATTCTGAACGCTATCGAGATCTCGCCTATAAGGTATTCTTCACGGCTGCCCCCCAGCTTCGAAACTATGGGTTGAGACTGCCGGTGGAGATCAGCGCCCCCAACGGACCCAGCTCCTTACGCGCCACCCTAGAAGGGGCCCCCTTTCGTGCCGCCCCGGGCAAGGGTAATCTGTGCACCATCACCACGGCCAACGCATCTACTCAAGACAGGCTAGCTCTGAGCTTCTCCTGTCCCGGACAGTCGAGCAAAAATCGCGTTGTGGAGGGCAGCTCTCCGGCTGAGGTGGTTAATAAGTTATCTGACGCCCTTTTCAGAGAGGATATAAAAAATGTCGTTACCAACTAACGAAATTGCCGCGGCGAGCGCGACGGTAAGTAAGCTCTGCTCAGCTCTTGAGAAGGTCATTCGCGGGCGCTCTGATACTATTCGACTTGTAGTGGCGGCGCTCGTGGCGGACGGTCACGTCCTCTTGGAGGATTATCCGGGCTCGGGAAAAACGACCCTCTCCAAAACGTTAGGGCGGCTGATATCAGCGGACGACTCCTCACAAGCTCGTTTCCCCTCGCAAGCGACGGATCCCATCGTCCCCTTTCGACGAATTCAATTTACTCCGGACATGCTCCCCGGAGACGTGCTGGGCGTTAACATTTTTGATCCGAAGAGCGGTCAATTTCACTTTATGCACGGGCCGGTTTTCGCGCACGTAGTACTGGCGGATGAGATAAATAGAACTGGACCAAAGGTACAAGCGGCTTTCCTTGAGTGCATGGCGGAGAAGCAGGTCACGATGGATAACGTGACTCGCCCGCTTGACCAGCTCTTCTTTGTTCTGGGAACACAAAACCCCCTTGATATAGCCGGGACCTACCCTCTTCCTCAGGTACAGCTCGACCGATTCCTACTCAAGGTTCCGATGTCGTATGTGGACAACGCGACCGAGTGTGAGATCTTAGAGCAGCACTCCTCTATAAAGGAGGCCTCTGTTTCAATCGATCCAGTCTGCTCTCGTAGTGATATCCTATCAGCGCGTGTGGCGTGCGATTCAGTCCATGTCGCTCCGCCCCTGCGCCAAGCTATTATTGATATCGTCCAGTCGACTCGCGGAAACCCCGGAATACAATTCGGCGCGTCAACCCGGGCGGCCCTGATGCTACAGAACGCGGTTAAGGCGTGGGCCCTCATCAGCGGGCGCTCCCACGCGACCGAAGATGACCTTCGCTCTATGGCGCCCTTCGTCCTTCTTCACCGATTACGATTTCACGCCGGAGCCGGCGATCCGAAGAAAGCCTTGGAGACGCTCATGCAGCCCTCCATGGAGAAGTTGGTGCGCAAGGGGTTAGCCGCCTAGTCGGTACTAAACCTCCAGCGCCACCGTTGTCATGGCGGTGGTCTCCTCGTGAGTAGAGAGCGATCGAGATCTCGTGACAGATGCCCCCCCACTTCTGTATGCTCTCGCCGAAAAGGAGGTGGGGCAATGAGGATCAGAAAAGCGAACGATCGTGGGCTCACACACATTGAGTGGCTCTATAGTCGCCACTCCTTCTCATTCGGCGAATATTACGATCCCCAGGTCATGGGCTTTCGCGCGCTGCGCGTGATAAATGACGACGTTATCGAGCCGGGCCACGGCTTCGGCATGCACGGCCACCGAGACATGGAGATCATAACCGTGGTCGTTGAGGGGTGCTTGGAACACCGCGACAGTTTAGGGCATGGAAAAATCCTTCGGCCTGGCGAGGTGCAGGTGATGACGGCTGGCCGGGGAATACGCCACTCTGAATTTAACCCATCCACGACCGCGCCAGTGCGGCTTATCCAAGTATGGATAGAGCCGTCTGAGATTGCGCTCACGCCGGCCTACGCTCAGGAAGCGTTTCCAATGGAGGATAGGATAAACAAGCTCCTCCGCGTGGCGGGTCCAGAGAGCTCGACGGATCGAGCTCTTCGCATCAACCAAGACGCCCACATCTATGTCTCAATACTACAAGCGGGCATGGGCTTAAACTTTCAGGTGAGGGCGAGCCGAGGAGTCTGGATACAGATCGTTCAGGGAGCGTGCGCTATCAACGGAGAATCAGTCCAAGCTGGAGATGGAATAGCGTGTGAGGATGAGGGGCTAGTCTCTCTTACGGGAGAGGCTGAAACCACAGAGATCATCCTCTTTGACCTATCCTAAGGGCCCTAGCAGGGTGGCTAAAAATAATTTCCTGTCGCGCATTTCGATAGTTTGACCGCGACCTCGTTGGAGACGACGGAACTATTTTTCACCACCCTGCTAGTAGAGCCGTTGAGCGACACCCTCAAATGTCGCGGCGCAGGAAAGGGCGCTCTGCGCGCAGGAGACCTGTATCTCCGCTGATACCCTCGCGCTCCGCGGATCGATTAAGCTCATCTTAACCTGCGCGTCGGCGACGCATCGAGGAAACAACGTCCGGTACTGCCCACGGGCTCGAACCAAACGCGCCGCCCGCGATCCTCGCAGATTCGCATACCCAAGCAGCTTCAACTCTACGCGCCTTCGCCGCTCACGAGCGATGATTGTTCTCTGAGACTGTCTGGAGAGTTGCGGGCAACCTGGCGTCACTTTTCGCAGAGAGACTCTCCATGTACCCTCGGTTGAGTCTGAGGGGGGCGCTTTACGCTCAGCCGAGCTTCTTAGCGCGGCCCCCTGGAATGAACGGGAGAGATAGTCATCACACGAGCATCCCTGCGGCATATCGAATGGCCCGCATCCAAAAAGCTGGTTGTCACAACACGAGGGGCGCTGAAACGGGCACGAGCCTCCCCCATCACAACTTGATGCCAGGATCGTTATCAACGATATCAGAGCTAGCCTTCGCAGAAACATGGCGCCTTTTACTTTCAGATGGCCGAGCCGACCTCCCACTTCAGACCTGACTTTACCCCGAATCGAGTAGGTATCCGAGTCTATTCAAGGACAGAAAAGATCCATAAAATAAAGCAATCGCCAAAACCTGACTTGGGTCACGCGATATATCGATCTAAATGGCTGACCGGACCACCCGCTCCCCCGATGGAAAATCTTCGATGGTAACCCTTGTTGGAATTGTAAACTGCACCCCCGATAGCTTTTCAGATGGAAGTGGCGAGATCTCTCACGTCGAGCTTGTGAGAAAAGCGAAGCGGCTGCGCGACGAGGGCGCCAACATGCTGGACGTAGGGGGGGACTCGACTCGACCAGGCTCAAGGTGCTGCGGGATTGAACAGGAGTGGCGACGCATTGCCCCCGTCCTACGGGTCATGAGCAGGGAGATCCCCTGCTCCGTGGACACCCACTTTCCGGAAGTGGCCCGTCGAGCGATTCTGGAGGGGGCTACCTTCATTAACGACATATCAGGCCGCTTCAACGACGAGATGGTAGAGACCATCGCCGCCTCAGCGGCTCACTACATTTTCATGTTCAATGCTCACGGAGGCGCCCACATATTCGGAGATGGCCTCTCCAACACAGAGGGCTTTTCGCTCATATCAAACTGGATAAGCGATCATACGATAAAGTTGATTGCTCGGGGTATAGCGCCCGAGAAGCTCATCGCCGACCCTGGAATGGGGGCGTTCATTAGCGGCGATCCGATGGTCTCTTACTCAGTGATCAAAAGGTTCCATGAGTTGCCGCGACCCGGCGGGGGTCTACTTCTTGGATGCTCCCGTAAAGGATTTCTCGGGCGAGCGACAGACAGAGACCCCAGCGACAGAGACCAGCGCTCCGCTATCGCGGGGGCATATGCCGCCGCCCTCCTCGAGCCAACGACGCCGCTCTACCTCCGGGTTCACAACGTGGCTGAACAACGACGGGCCCTTGAACGATGGCCCGGAATGGAAGAGCGGGAGCGCGGGTCGTGGCTCTCGTAGCAGATAGCCGATGCTGGGCTTCCACTAAAGGTGGGGACACCTATGAACCCAGAGATGGCTTAGACACAAGATGATAACGAGCAGGGGTCAAAAGATTCAGGGAGGCTCCTTACAACGAATCGCTCTTGTGCCTCAGAGATCAACGCCGCCTCAAGCTCTCGAATCGTCTTCTGAAGGACTGGATGCCGAAGGTCGGGCGCAAGCTCTCGGAGCGGTTGAAGAACGAAGTCTCGCTTGCACATCTCAGGATGAGGTAGCTTCAGAGTCTCTGTGTCCATAATCGTGTCACCGACCAGGAGAAGATCGAGATCAATAGTTCGCGGCTCCCATCGTTGAGACGCGGAGCGCTGCCGCCCTAGCTCGTGCTCTATCAGCAGCATCTCAGCCAAAATGTCTTCTGCCCCCCGGTCAGATAAGAGCTCGATAACAGCATTGATATAGTTAGGCTGTGGCTCCCCGTTCAGGGTCAGCGCTTTCGTTTCAACCAGCGTTGAGACGCGCAGCACCTCTCCAATGCGCTGGGCTATCTTCGGTAGAGCGAGCTTCAGCGTGCTCACGGGGTCACCAAGGTTACCACCAAACGCGATATAAATTACTGAGCGGGTCTTGTTCATGGCCTATAAAGGGTACCCTGAACAAAAATGGGTAGCAAATGGCGGGAAAAGGGCGGAACTCAGCTTTTTTGCCCAGGTTGATAACCTACATGAAGGGAGGGGTTTTGCGTGGCTCCTATGGGATAGCCTCGCGGGCGATTTATCGGCATAGTATCTAGGCTTTATGCCAGAGTCGCACCCACCATCACCCATCCTTCCCATTACGCCGATCGGTGTGATCCGCACCAAGATGCGCACCAAGTTCGACTCCCCTCATCAGCCGAAAAACTCTCGCGAAGAGAGAAACGTGGTTCAATTACATCGCCATATGGGGTTCGAGGTCGCTCTCCGAGACCTCGCGAAATTTGATCGGATCTGGTTGGTATGGTGGTTTCATAAAAACACGTCATGGCGACCTCTGGTTTTGCCCCCGCGTGGCGACGCGACCAGACGGGGAGTTTTCGCGACTCGATCCCCCCACCGACCAAACCCGATAGGCATAACCGCCGTTCCGCTCCTTGAAGTCGATGGTTTAAACATATTCGTGGGAAATACTGACCTCGTCGATGGGACTCCCATTCTCGACGTGAAGCCATATATCGCGACGGTAGACGCCTTTCCTGACTCGTCCCTTGGCTGGCTCGTGGATGTCGAGGCTCAGCTTTCCAAGCCAGCTCAATATCAGGTGTGTTGCGGCGAGACGGCGATCGCCCAAGTGGAGTACCTTCGCGCTACCTGGGGGATCGATTTTATAGAGAGAGTCACTGAAATTTTAGAGCGTAACCCAACTATTCATCGCACAAGACGCATCAGGCGTTGGAGGGAGGAACTCCTGCAGATCGGATGTGGCGCGTGGCGAGCTATCTTCTCTGTTGACCAGAAATCCGTCTTTATTCATTGGATATCACCGGGATACCCCGATACCCTTCTCGTAAAGGAGGGGGATTATCAGATCCCTGATAGGGAGGCTCAGGTCGCCTTCAAGGCTCTATGGCCGGATCCCGACCGGCACCCCAAAGCCCCTCTCCAAGGCTAGTTTCTCAAGCCTACGAACACCTCTTAGAATCCACCGCTCAATCAAGAAGCGACTCCTTGGGGTCCGTGCCTAGCCGTAACTGCCTGATGGTACGATCTTTAACTCTTGTGTCCGTTGAGCTACCCCAGCTCTTTCCGGCAAAAACGAATCTGGGCGGGCAGCCGAGATTATTTCCGGGAAAGTAATCGCTAAAAATCCGCTCTTTTTTTGCCCCAATTTGTTCAGCCAAATGAGTATTTGGCCGTCTGTTATGGTGTAGGCGGCGCTTTTTTGGAGATTGTCACATGGTGGTGCTTGTTCTGGTAGCGGCGGGGGTTTTTTGCGGCGCGCTGTGGCTCTATCTACTCCGAGACCCGAGCAAGAGCGCCGCTCAAACGAAGGCCGCCTGGCTCGACAGCCGAGTGCGACAGTACAGGGAGCACGCCCAAACACTTCAAGATCACTCCGATGAGTATTGCGCTGTTTTTAATAATGACGAGTGGTCGAAACTCACATCTACTCTCGCGAAACTTGAAACGTTTAATCAAGAGGTGCGCTCCCTCATCTCCGCAAGAAAGTACGGTGAGGCGATATTTATCATGGAGCGAGTAAACACCCTCAATTCGATCTCACCACTCCACGAGGTAGATCAAGAGATTCAAACGATCGAGGGTCTCATAAATTGGGAGCGCCGCGTCCATGGTATGCTAAAGAGCGCGGTGCTCAACTTAGAGGTAGCGGCGACTAATACCAAAGATTTAGCGAAAGCGAAGGTCCCCACGGCTCACCGACCAACCCTGGTGAAGTTGGCTGATTTGAAGAAGGTCCTCCTTGAGGATGAAGAGCTCCGGCAGCTATCATCTCAGTAGGGCTACGCTGGCCCCAACCCCATACATCTCCGCCATGCGCTCACTTGGCCCAGGTGGGACTGCGGGTGAGCGAGAAGAATATAAGTAATAAAGGCGCCAACGGTTCCGAATCGCTCCCGTCTTGAGGGGTTCTCGAGTGGTTTTTCAAGGACCTCTGGATTGAGGTCTCTAAGCCGGATGAGAAGCTGATCGTAGCCAGCAAAGAAACGGGTGGTCAGTTCATCCATGGTCGGGTATATCGCGCGATCTGGATCGTCCTGACACGCTGCCCCCATGGTGAAGAGCTCTTCATACGGTTTAGGGACCTCAAGCCCTTCAGCTGGGAGCCCCGCCATCTGGACGAGCTGAATCGGATATATCGAGAGGTGCCCAAACACAAACGCGGGGTGATTGATTGAGAGCCGCACACCTCCAACAACCGGTAAACGAGCGAAGCTTTCCGCTCTGACATCCTTGAGAAGGCGTTCAGCATATGCCCTCGTAACTCTAGCTCCGGGCTCGATATACTTTAGTGTCTCCATTTTTCTACATCCTCCATGCTTGTAGCCATTCCACCTTAGTTATGCTCAGCTCCAGACCTTCCTTAAGCTGTCTGTGCATATCGGGAAGGTGCCCCACACCGTAGAAGATCGCGATCTTTCGCTTCCCGGCGTCGATCTCACTTTTTAACACGGACACGACCTCCTTATTTCTATCAGTAATCAAGGCGGTCCCCTTCTCTCCCTCAAGAAGCTTCAAAGCTATCTCAGATCCCACCAGCCCATTAGCCATAAACCGTTTTATTTTCAAACGCTCATCGGCGGTAGGACCCCTCAAAATAATAAGAAGGGGATTGATGTCCTCAAGGCCACCTTGATCAAACCCTTTCTCCTTGAGAGCTCGAACGAACTCAGGGTCTCTCGACAACACCACGATCTTAACCAGAAGCTGAAGCACGCTCTCACCCCTCTGATCCATCGCTTTTTTTAAGCGTTGCGGTGAAAGATCGGCATGAACGAAGTTCTTGGCTTGGTAGTCGATCTCATCTAATTGAAAAGACAAGCCTAGAAGACCCGCGAAAGCGCGTTGAAAGCTTCCTAGGATTGAATCCCTCCGCTCGCTGGCGGGTCCGGGAAGATTTTTTCCGTCGCTCACAAGCTCAAAGAGAACTGAATCGTAATCCTTAAAGCGTTCAGCAAGCTCTCGGTAGTACTCTTTTTCTCCCAAGTGCACCGCGCCGATAAAATCGACTCTAAGATCCCGCAACTCGCGAGACCTCTGCCCGTATGATACTATCGGGACCTCAAGATGGCGCGCTACATGGCCAGCCGACTCTGTAATTCGGAGAAGCGCCGGGAGTGGCGGCTCAGGTAACCGATAAAAAAAGACTACGCACAGCGCGACCACGAGGCAGAAACCAGATAGTGCCCTCAGAACCGCGTGTGGGGAGCGCCTTATCTCCTCAAGCATGGCCGGAACCTCTCTTATACCAGCTCAACGTTTGCTCTCGGCACTGTCACGCACGATCCGTCATCAAGCTCCGCGCGCAACACTCGTAACCAAGCCCCAGTTTCGATTCGCTCAAGCTCTTGAGGAAGCTCTCGTACCACACCCGTACGCCCAAAGTACGGAACGCGGATCAGGCGAATCCTGGCGCCAACCGAGAGACCATTATCCCCAGAGCTCCTCCCCGTCTCATCAGACGACATCGGAGCGATTACCTCGGGTCGTTGAGCGCCAGCTCTTACCTGCGTCGCTCCATTAATCGACGCCTCTTGGCCATCCACTCGTCGCAACGTTGAAAACACCCTCTCGCTCATCGCCAGAGCCCCGAATCCCTCAGTTATAATCAAGGTCATCGGCACATCTTCGTCTCCCGTCAGCGCGACTCCGATGTCGTACCCGACGTAATCTCGCAGCGCGTGGTCATCTACCGAGCCAGTGATGAGGCCGACGGCGCCAGCGGCCACCGCTTTTCGCAGCGCCCCAATGGTAGGCGAGTGTCCACCCACTAAGATCCGACCCGCCGCTTGTTCGGGTATATCTCGCTCGGTTATCGGATCGGTACAACCCACTGGTAGCATAAGGAGGGAGCCGAGCCGCTCTCCCCCGACGCCAAAGATGCCTTGAACAAAGGTGGCCTCAGTTTCGATAACGAGCCCACTCCGCGGCTCAATGGAAACAACGGCGCCAGGAATATAAGCCGAGAGGTTGAGCGGATCGGATGGAGCGCGGATACCGATATGCCCCGTTGAGTTGGATATAAATTCAATAACGCCTGAGAGGGGGGCCGCGATTGAACTCCGAAAAAGACCGAAGAGCCCGCGCATTTCGGCCAATGGTTGGCCTTCAACCACTCTTGAGCCCTCCTCAACAAGCAAAAGCTTAGAAAGATCCTTCGCCGGAATCCCGAGGCTCTCGGCGACTCGCACGACTCTCAACTCCCCCTCTAACTCGGCCCGAGCAACGACATCCTTTCCGGACACGTGGTCCCCTAACGCCACAAGAATCTCCCCTGGAATTGGAAGGTCTCGTCGTCGCTGAATCCGCGCGCGCGAAGTCACGGTGAGAGTAGGGGCGAAGGCGTTAGACATCTCCAGCCCCCGCGATTAGGCCAAGCCTCAAAAACACCTCCCTTTGTGATAGCGAGGATGCTTCAGGCATCACGCACGGTCGATTGCGACCATCACAAACGATCCCACACTCGCCCAGGGTAATATCTCCCTCAAATACCTCTCCCATACCCCGACCAACGTCCACCGAGGAGTTCGTTGGAGTAACCCGCAATCGAGCGCGCCCCGTCGGCGGCGTCTTACAGCGGGTGACCCGTCCGACCTCAATTGATCCGACCACCACCCCATCAAGCTCGATCCGAGCGAGCTCACCTGACCGACACCGTTTATTCGAATATACCGGCACCACCGAGGGTCCGAGATGGACCAGGCAGTCGTTCTCAAAAACCTCGCGAGCGGCGTGTGGGTGCACTGACGCCAAGACTCCGAGGTGTGGCATCATAAATATGGAATCAACCGCGAGCTGGGTCACTCCCCGCAGTCCAAAACCCTCTACGAGCATCAACGCGGCCTGCATTCGAGTCGGCGCATGACTTAAAACGCCCCCTGAGCCAATGGCGACATCGAGTTTCATAAGGTCGACCAGCTCATAGCGTTCGGATGTCTGACGAAAGACATCAGCTATGCCTCGCTCCTTTGAGGCCTCTATCCCTGTCGCGAGAGATCGATGGTGGTCGAGCGAGAGACGCAAAGCCTCTCGACAAACCGCCTGCTCAAGCCAGAGATCCTCCATCGTCTGCGGGATAGAGGTGGGTCGTATCATCTTATTACGCAATCGATCCCGAATCTCCGTCTCGGGAACCTCAAGCGGAAGCCACCGAGCGATGTTCGAGGCCCCAGCCTCAACAAGAACATTAGCCACCGAATAGCTCATCCCCAGATTCGCGCTTACTGTTCGGTTAAAGACGTGCTGTCCTGAGTGATCGCGAAACACGGAGAAGACATCCGTTGTCGCTCCCCCAATATCGACACAAAGGACATTTTGAGAGGTTTTTTTCGCGTACATCTGCACAATATCGCCCACCGCGGCGGGGGTCGGCATAACCGCGACTGGAGACCACCCCATCAACGTACCGTAGCCAGGCGAATGGCTCATCACGTGAGACAGGAAGAAGTCGTGGATCGCCTCCCGCGCTGGGCCGAGATTCTCCCGCTCCAGAGATGGGCGCACATTTGGCACAACAACTACTTGCGCGCGCTTTGAGAGGATTTGACACACCTCCTCCGCGGCGTCCGCGTTGCCAGCGTAGATTACCGGGAGCTTAAGAGTGTCGCCAAAGCGAGGTCGTGGCGACGCGGCTACGAGCATCTCCGCCATTTCTACAACGTGAGAGGTCGCCCCTCCATCGATCCCACCGGTGACAAGGACGATATCCGGTTTGATGTGCCTGATCCGATCGATTCGCTCGTGGTCCTCACGGCCATCATCGGCCGACACAGACTCCATCACGATCGCGCCAGCGCCAAGCGCGGCCCGCTCCGCGGACTCGGTGGTTATGTTTTGAACGACGCCAGCTACAAGCATTTGCAGCCCTCCACCGGCAGAGCTGGTAGAGAGGTATAAGTCGACTCCCCGCGAGGGATCGCTACCGGTGACTATCAGTGGATTATCCCCATTTCCGAGTAACTCTCGCCCACTTAACTCCTGCACCTCTCTGAAGGCATTAACGGCGCCGATGGTGACGTCAGCTGTTGGTTCTTCGACGGTTGTGGGGGCCTCTCCCCTAAAGGTCTGATGCCACCTATCTGACCGACGCTCAAAGAGGAGCGCTTTGGTTGTAGTGGAGCCACAATCCGTTACCAGAACACTTTGCAGCTCACTCGGATCGGTTTTCATCTAGTAGGCGACCCCCAGCAAAAACCTCACGGCCGCAAACCAGTCGCCAACAATAAACTGCACACGCTCTACGAGCAGCGCCAACCTCGCCATTACCGTTGAGCCGAAAAACGCCCCGAAACACACCATGAGAAGCGGTCTACCCAGCGGGGCAAGGCGCCCCTGAAGCGATCCCTCCCTGCCAAAGGTGAAGAAGAAGTAATTCAGAACGAGGAGAAGGGTCGCCACGAAAAGCATATTACTAAAGCTCTCAAAGAGAGAGAGGTGGCCATCGACGAAGACCAGGAGCGGCTTAAAGCTCCCCGTTATCTGCGGTATCGCCTCAGAGAAAAATCCTCGGATCGTGAGCGCGCCACTCGCTCCGAGGGTAAACCCGATCACCAACTTCGCGAGCCAGGCGTGCCTCTGGGAATAGATAAAGTAATAGAGGCAGCCAAAAAGCATGGGGGCCAAATACAACAAATAGAGTGGCTGATATGGCTGCTCAACTGTGCCATCTGGATAGCGAACCACGGTGAGTCCAAGCATCGGCTCAAGAATGTTTGGCCACAGAAAATCGCGCACGATTAGCATCGGCCCTAGTCCAGCGGCTATCCCCAAAAAAAGGTGTTCAAAGAATCGGTAAAAGGCGTTTTCTTTTATGAGAAAGCTGAAGATCGCGAGCGTCGCGATACCACCAACCACGGTTGTCAGAAGGTTAAGTGAGCCAAGGCTATCCATCGCCCCTCCTGAACTTTTTCATCAGCGGCGCCACATTGCCAAAAACGATTAGGAGGATCAGAACGAGGTGCGCTAAGCCGAGCGAGGTATTGGTTACGAGGAGCTTCTTGTTGTCACTCTCCGGATACGCCCTCTTGATTACCTCCGAGTACCACGCCGCTCCAGCTATGCCCTCAAGCAATCCTTTCAGTTGCCCCGAATCAAGAAAGATGTACGCCTCCGGAATGGTGATTGAGGTGCATCCATGCACGATGGTAGGTCGATATCCATCTTTTTGCAGGAACTGGATGATGTTATCAAACACGCCAACCAATCCGGTAATCTCGCCGACGAGCTTGACCCGCTCGACGCCACCTAGCGAGGCAAAATTCGGATAGTGTGTAAGTGGCATTCCCTGAACATCTCGACCGAGAAATTTAGTCAGATCTGGCGCGCTGACCATCGACTGAATAAAGATCCCAGAGCCCGGTCGAAAACCACCATTGATCCAAGCCTCGCCGTATCTCCAATGCTGGCCCGGCATCTCACGTTCAAGACGTTTCGCCACCTTACGAGGTATGCTCTCAAGAAACCGCTCTGACTGCTGATATTGAGACAACAGTATAACTGGGATGCGCCGCCTAAAGAGGTGCTCCAGGAGAACGGTCGCCTGCGGCTCATTCTCCGCCGTCGTATTGGGCCCGAAATCAAGCCACACAAGAGCGACCTCTCCGGGCTCAATACGCACGCTCTCTACCACCTCGTACATCCGCTCCGCCGATTGAAGACGAGATGGTCTTTGTGAAAAGCCTACGATAATAGGCGCCGCTACGGCGAAAATCATTAAGAGATAGATAATCCGCCTGCCGCCCATCACCTCTCCCTAGAGGAAAAAGATGTCGACTCAATAGAGAGCCACATGCGAATCGCTAACATCAACCCCGCCACGCCCGCGCCTAAACGTATGGCTCTAAACGCCGCGCTGTTCGGAACCTCCAAAAGCCACTGCCGAATATCCTGCAACGATACACCCGCCCGCGCGGCTTGAGACTCCCCCAACGATATCTGTCCCAACATAACGAGAACCGCCGTTGCCATCATTAAGCCTGACTCAAGTGAGCGTACTCGAAAAGCTCGATACGCCGCGGCCCCGATGTAAACCCCCAATAGAGCGAACATCGCCGAGCCCAGTTGATTAAAGAGACCGTCGTACAGAAAGGTATAGAGTTTATGAATCCTTGTTCGCGAGTGATTCGCTTGTTTAATGAGAGAGTACGCGCTAGCCAACTTGGTGGCGTTTTGCGCTACCCTCTCAAGAAGAGCCTTCTGCTGAGGACCAAGCGCTTCCCACGGAACCCTCGCTATCTCGCTCATATCTTGATCCAAAGCGTCCAGCTTGCTTTTAACCTCGCCGATTAACATCGGGGCTGATGCGGGGGCGTCCGGCCCAAGCGAGACGGCGATCTCCCCCTCAATAGCCGAGGCCTGCGCCCTCTGGTGACCTAGCAGGGCTGTGATTCGAGCGCTGAGCGGGGGGACGGCTCGGTCCTGTGGCGGACGCTCGGCGTCTGATAGTATGCGCGACGCGAACTCGCCGGTCAGGCGAACCCGTCGCACATCTGATGAGTTTTTTTGGCCGTTGATCCACTGCCCCGTGGTCACGAATAACATCGAGGATAGCCCCAGCAAGAGGGCGAGACTATTAAACCACCCGGATCGCTTAAATACACACCGCGCCCCGTGGTCTCGTACGATATTAAAGATACCCAGTCCAAGGGCCATGGCACCGACGACGATAAAGCCATTTGAAATCGCCTCGTGATTCGCCCGCCATCCGAGATAGCTAACAGCACTCTCCGGTAGTAAAAAATGCAGAAAGAAGTAGATACCACCCAGGAAGGTAAATACACGTATGAGTTTCTTCCGGGCATCGTTCACGTCTTGAGCTACCACGAGATAGCCCCCCAATCACTGGAGAGGAGCCTGTCTGGCATGATTGAAGCGACCCGAGGCGCCCAGGGCTGAATGGTGGCGAGTAGAACACCGATAACTATAAACCCAAGGCAGAGCAGCTTTAAACGATCCTGAGCGGCTAGAGTCGCGACTTGAACTGGCTCCCGACTTAAGTACGCAGAAGAGCCAAAAAGCTCCTCGCCGATCAGGGTGTAGTCACATGTGCATATAAAAAACGCCACCTGCTCCGGGCTCACACTCGCCGCGACCTGACGAGCCCCTACTTGCTGCCCCGCCTCAGCCAGCACCAGAGCCTCCGCCGCGAAGGCCCCAAACATGAAAGCCGCGCCCGCCTTTTCGCGGTGCATTAACCCCATATATCCAGACGCGAACGCGAACTGTTCGCTCGAAAGAAATTTTATACTCTCGGGATCAAAGGAGCTACTTCGACCCGCCTCACGGTAGGCGTCGCGGACTGTATCCTCCACCAACGCCATCGCCTCGGGAGTGTATTGGGGGATGAGCAATTTAAGCTTGTACTGAGCGACTCTTCGCGCGATTGAGTGAAGCACCCCGAGGCAGGCGTATAAGGTTGGCCCCACATCGGTCAGCGCCGTGGTGAACACAACCGGCCTTCCCTGCTCCGCGCACCTACCAACCGCGCTCTCAAGCGCATCAACGCCTGGTATGCGTCGGATGAAATGCACGTATCCTTGCTTGACCCTGGACAACTCTCGATAGAGAAGCCATCCCGCGAAAATAAGGACGCACAAAATACCGGGTGTGACATGCTCTAGTCCGCTCATAGGTGTGTGACTAAACTACCCCCTTCGCTCGCGCCGACTCCAAAAGCTGAATGAGGCGCTCCGTATCGTCAGACGATCGAAGCGCGCGCTTGAAAGCCGGGGCCAAAGTCGCGCCCAACAGCGCCTGCGCGATCGGCTCACTCATCGAGCACAACTCACGGAGGCAACCCACCAGAGGCTTACTCATCTCAAGAAAGAATATCGCGGGCTCTATGAGACGCCTGCGGGAGATCGCGTCGACGAGGGGTTGCAGCTCATTATTCTCGGATGATTCCACATAGTTACACTAGTAGAAAAATGGCGCCGCGAAAAGGACGTTTATCACCTCTGAGGGCCTCCTCGCTCTAACTCCTCACGTTTCCTGCGGAGCTGCGCCAACTCATCCTTCAGCAGGTCCATGTGCTCATATTTGGTGGCCTCAATCAGATCTCTCTTCTCTTGATACTCCCGGGAGGCGCCACCCAGGGAGGGATCGTGCTCAAGTTCCTTGAGCTCCGTCGCGAGGGTATTGAGGTGCATAACGAGCTCTGCCTCTCGCTTCTTAAAGTTGGGGGGCGTCGCACGCCCTTTAAGCGCATCCTGACGCATCCGAGCAACCGCAAGAGAGGCCTCTATACCCGACTCCTCATTACGGGAGGCTTGGATATCATTCCCGCCGTCGATCATCTGATCGACCTTTCTTAGAGTTTCTGACTCCTCCCGGGCCTTATTTAGACGAACACGCTGCTCATTAAGCTTCAGATCCCACTTCTTTAACTCACCCCGCTGCTCTCCTAAACGGCGCTTCAGCTCGCCGCTATCGAGAAGAACCGCCGGCTCAGTTCTGAGGTCCATAATATTCCGCGTTGAGGAGAAGACCTCTCCCCGCTCGCCAAATACCATAAATAAAGCTGTGTACGGACCTCCATCAAGCCGCAGCGTCACCTCACCAACGGCGGTGACACTCGAGACGCCTTCTTCCTCAACTACCTCAGCCGGACCAACTCCGACTACATGGCCCTTTTCGGACACCACCACGAGAGCTCGTATGGGCTTGGCGGACACCCCAACCGAACTGACGATCGTCACCGGAAGCACCTCGGCTGATGCGCTTAGAGCGCTCAGTAATATGACCAGAGAGGCAACTCTGCAGTGTCTACCGAAGACCATTATAAAACTCCTCTTCACTCTCAGCTTCAGAGCGCTTCTCCCGATACGCGGGCGCCTCAGCCAGATTCCGGATCAACCCCCGCTCATCGGCGATCTGGTCCTGGAGGGCTTTTACGGCGCGGGCGCGTTCATAATCGACCTCAAAGCCTTCGGAGACCTCAGGGGCCGTTAATTTAAGGACTTTCTCGATCCATCTTCCCTCGCGCTGAATGCTCTCTCGACTCATCTCTACTAGTCGACCCTCGGCCGAAACACGCTCAGAGATATCGAGAGTGTTTAGAATTGCGGCGAGTTCTGATTTTTTTACCGCGATGTTTGCACGAATAGCTTCAAGGGATGGACTTCCGCTCGACCCATCCTGGTTATTCGATTCTCCGCTGTCTTTTAATCCCTCCGCCGATCGTTTCAAGCTATCTAGCTTGGCCCCATCTCCATCAAAGGTCCCCTGCGCCTCCTCAATTTTTTGCTCAACCGCGCGGAGCGCCCTCCAGGTTATCGCCCAGCCTTTCAAATCTCTCTCACGCCCATTCTCGTACGGCTTAATGACTACTACCTGCAAGTGCCATTTGCCTCGATCTGAAGTTACCTCATCGGAGTACTCACCCTCAAACTTTCCCTCGCCAGCCTCACGTCCTGTAATTCGGAGGCGTCGCTCCGACCCTCCTACAATCAACGGAAGCCGCGTGTTCTTAGTCCCCGCGCTCACAACGGTGTGCAACGCTGGGACACGCGCATCGCCCACGGCCACGGAGACATCCGATCCCCCCGGAGAGACCTCGATCGCCCACGGAACCGCCGTTGAGTTACTAAGACTCTCCAGAGTGCCCACATAGAGACCGGGACGCATGAGTGGAAAAGCCTCCCTGAACCCAGACAAGAGGACCCCGCCTGTGACGAGAAGAAGGAGAGCGACAATGGCGGGAAGCACAACGACTCGCGAACGCATAAGGGTGAGTGTACAAGAGGCCCGCGCGCGCCACAAAGGGTTAGGGGTGGCCTAAAGCGAGCTCTCAGAGTCCCTTGGCGGTCCCCCGTAATAGCGAGGGACTCCCGACACGTCAGGGGTCCTTAGGAAAAATAAAAAGGGCCGTCCACCTCTCGGCGGACGGCCCCGTCAAAGCTATCTAAGCCAGGCTTAGAAGTAGCTGCTGAGCTGGAAGACGTATTTGTTGTTCTTCACATCGCTCGCCGACGTATCTGTCAGGTCGCTTGCCTGATGCGAATAACCCAACTGCGCCTTCAGGCTGTTACGCCAGAAGAAGTAGTTGATCGTAGCAGCAGCCTCGCTGATGCTATCGTACCCAGCACACACTCCTGAAGCCTTGCCGTTGTCGCAATCGGTGTAACCGTAGCGAGCAGCGAGCTCAAGCTTCTTAGGTGTAAGGAAGTAACCTGCCTGGGCGTAGAAACCGCTCGGCGATACATCCGAACCCTCGTCTGGATTAACATTCTGGTGGAAGTACTCTCCAGAAAGGCTTAACCCATTGGACTTGAGGTTGGCATCTACGTTAATCGTATTTGTCTCGTTACCAAGTCCAGCGTTTGTAGCATCGCCGTAAGCGTATGCCGCGCCGAGAGAGAGGGCGGTATCCTCGGTGTAATCAAGGTCACCCTCCTCATAAGCATTCATCTTACCCATCGGGTTAACACGAACACTTGCCACTCCAGTGTGGAGCGTATCGGTTCCGGAGAGGTTTGGCCCCTCACCGTCGCTGCTGCCGTTGAAGATCGCGGCGCTTGCCTCGATCATTCCATCAGCAAAGGTCTTCATCAAAGCGGCTCCGTTTTGACGGCCGAGAGTGAAGTACTCTGAAGCAGTCGAGCGATCTACGAACTGAAGAGCTGACTGATCAGTGTTGAATTGTCGGCTGATTCCTGTCTTGAACGCTCCGAGCCTTACCCCGAGATCATCCAAGCATGGCTGCCACTGGATGTAAGCATCTCGAACGGCCGGTGAGTCCGGATTGTCAGTATCTGTGCCACCGACGAAATCGGTCGACAATCTGTAGGAGAACTCCTTGTTAAGAGCTGTTCCGGAAACGATCAGACGAGCACGATGAACGTCGAAGCTCGATGTGTTTACCTGACCAACACCCTCGTCGTTGTCGGCGAACGTGTATCGGGTCTGGAGCTGCGTAGCGATCGTTGTTGTGAACCCAGTATCTGGGAAATCAACTCGAGTACCGTTGTTCCAGTATACCTTCGATGCCGCCGCACTGGTTGAACCAGCCGCTTCTCCCTTAGTTATTACCCCCTTCTCCACCAACAGCTCTTCAAGGGTCTTTGCTTGAGAAACGGTCGGAGTCAAAAGGAATAAGGCCGCTATTAATGTTGCCTTTCGCATGAGCCTCTACGCCTCCATTAATGGTTAATTGCTACTATCGTCATGGAGACGACGAATCATCTCCACAGCCGGTGTACTATTTATTTGAACAAAAGATGGCACCCGTACGTCTGGTGGGTTGCCCTCTGTCCTTACACCGGACTCGAGCGAACGTTCCCACGAGGTGAAAGTGCCTGTCAAAACGAAAAGTGCATCACCGCCTCTTGGTAACGCCGTTTTAAACAAACCACCTTCTTAAGCCTTTAAGTTGGAAGCTCCGAACTTACAGTCCGCAATAATCTGAAATTAATAATCATTTGGAGGGCAAGGGGTTCAAGACGCCACGCTCACGGAGAGAAATACTGAAGAGGTGAAAATTTAAAACACGGTGTCGAACAACGGCTTTTAGCCCTACTTAAGGGGGGATTCCCCTTTCATTCCAACGATACGAGCCGGAGTGCCGACAACAATAGCGTAATCGGGGACATCATCTTTAACGAAGGAGTGGGCCCCAACCACCGCATGAGAACCTATCTTTACTCCATCAAGAATGGTGACCCTTGCGCCAAGCCACGCGTGAGCTCCAATCGTTACCCCGCCTCGAACATCCATGGGCTGCTCAATCATGGGGGCTCCCTCACCACCACCGGTGTGATTGCCCGGTCCGATGTAGCAGTAAGCTCCCACCAAAACACTCTCTCCAACCTCCACTTTGGATTGCGTCGCTATACGACAGTAGGAGCCGATATTAGCGCCCTTTCCCAAGGTGATATGACCACTTTTAGCCGCTATAGTTGAGAGGCGTCCGATTACCACCCGGTCCTGAATCGTTATTGACGCCTCATCTCCACGGACATCTAGCGCGGCACCGTCATCGACGATCACGCCATCGCCCAGAGCTATCTGATTGGGGGCACGGATCAGGACGCCACGCCCGATCGCTGGGCGCCTACCACACCTTTTAAATAGAGCAGGATAGGTTAACGCTCTAGCTGAGTAGCCAAGAAGTCCCGGGAGATTAGAGAAAAGAAGGGTTACCAACTCGTAGATCAAGAGATAAAGCCAAGACGCGTTACCGACCGCTAGCTTTTTGTACGTCGAAAATCCGGATACCTTGGTATCGGTAAACTCCCTCTGTTGAGGGGTCATCGCTGGGGTGGTCTCGCTTGTAGCTCTCTCGATCTGCATCTCAGGGCGCGTTATCTCCGGGCGCTAACCTACCATGAAGGGAAGAGTCCGGGCACGGTTCTGGCCTCCAAAAGTGAGCGTCGCCCCACATGGAACTTAAAAATGTCATTATTCCAGCATGTTAAATCGGGACCCCAGTCTCCAAATACCGGCACACTCGCCTGTTTCTTTTGATCAACACCAGCCCGGCAGCATTAGCGATTTGCGGGGATACCCCTTATTATATAGTAATACTGTGACACGGGGTGATGTGCCCCTCGGGTGTATGTGGAGTTCGCATGATTAATTCTGCCGACCAATCTGGGTTTTTTACTACGACCCTTGAGAGCGCGCTGGGATGGGCGAGGAAATACTCACTCTTTTCCTATCCATTTGTGACCGCCTGCTGCGGAATGGAGTTCATGTCGGTCAACTGCTCTCACTACGACACCGATCGCTTTGGAGCTGCCCTGCCCCGATTCACTCCTCGCCAGTCGGATCTCTTGTGGGTAGTCGGAACAGTTAACCACAAACTCGCCCCCGTGCTGTTGAGAGTCTACGAGCAGATGGCTGAGCCGAAATGGGTGGTCGCCTTCGGAGCATGCGCATCATCGGGTGGATTTTACGACAACTACACAACGGTCGCCGGCATCGACAAGATTATCCCCGTTGATATGTACATTCCTGGGTGCCCTCCACGACCTGAGACCGTTCTTGACGCTCTGATGCACCTGCAAGACGATATTCAAAGATCCCGTCAGCAGATTGTTCACTCTCAGGGGGGCAAGCAGCACCATCCGGACCTCCCGCCACTTCTTGGGCAACCGATCGATACGAGACTTACCAAGCCGGTATAGACATCCAGGAAACCAGCTTCTTGTCCACTGCTGGCCTGGTTGGTTTTGAGCCTATCAGCCCCATCGCCGTTGGTGGTTTTTAATCCAGGTGGCGAGCTCTCCACACTCAATTGGCTTGGCGAAGAACGCCTGAGCGCCCAGCGCCGCAAATCGATAAAGCGACTCATCACCCGTCTCACCACTCATCACAGCGACGGTCGGCGAGGACGCTCGTTTCGCGAAGACCTTCAGGAGCTCTTCGGCGCCACCATCGGGCATGCGCGCATCACACAGGACGATAGCATGAGCTAACAGAGAGCTCTGAGATAGCAAAGATTGAAGTGAGCTGCATGCTATCGCTTGTAGCCCGGCGCCTTCCAGGATCCGCGCGAGAGACTCGGCGTGGTCCGCGTCATCATCAACAAGATATATGGAACCTCTTTGCCACGACTCCGCCTCACAAACCGCCGAGTCAGCTACAATCGTTTGTGGCTCAATACGGGATCGACCCGCCAATGCCTCCAACAGAATCGACACCTCTGTTCCCCGACCAAGACACGATGCGATTCGAAGATCGCCCCCTACCGAGAGAACTTTATCCCTGCTTGTCTGGAGACCGATTCCCCACCCTGACGCTCCGCCGTATGGAAGCCCCCTTCCTTTTTCCAACCTCTCTAATACTCCAGGCGATATTCCAGGACCGTCATCAGCGATGGAAATTATAACGCGCCTCCCCTCCTGTTTGACCGAAACGTTGACGTGCGCGTTCGGGGCGTACCGAGCCGCGTTACTGAGGATATTCGCGATAACCCTTTCAAGATCGAGATCAACTACCTTCGCGTAAACGGGATCATACCCCCTCGACCAGGAGATACGCCCACGGAGTTGCTGTCGCTCATATCGGCCGCATACCCGTGCCACCACTTTTGAGACATCGCAGGAAGAGGACGGGCTTCCTTTGTCCGATGGAGCGCAGAGGGCTAGCAACTTCTCGAGGTACTCGAGCTCCCGTTCCGGGGAGGCGCCATCTTCATCCCTCAAGGAGGCCCCACTGACAAGGTGCTTCAACGCGCCCAGGGGCGCGCGAGCATCGTGTATCACAGACACCATCTCGTATACCTTCCTTCGGGCGGCATCGCGCTCCTGAAAGCTCCTGATGCTCGCGTCAATAACCGGGCAGTACCACTCCAGCCACTCTGACAACTCTCGCGCTATGTTTTCCGCGTCCCGAATAGCGTGCGAAGTGGCGCAACCTGTAAGACCGAACCACAAACACCCCTTCGACTCAGGCACCAATCTCTTCGGGATATCGACTCTAACAACAAGGGAGGTGCGAAAACGATTGTCAATCAATCTGACAGCGTCGAGCGAGTGATCCCTAACTCGACACCCCGGGCTTTGATCTCCATCTGTCATGAGACCGATCAGGATTTCGGTGGGGAGCGTGGCTTGATCCTCGCTTCTACCTACACAATATGAGTCATTGGCGCCCTGTGTTAGCAACGCGGTCGCCGCGAACTCACTTGAAACACAGCCATGAAGCTCAAAAGCTAAAAGATTGAACAGTCGCTGGAGATCAAGCCACCCTCGCTGCGTCCATGATGACAGCGCTCGACTTAGAGCATGATGCGTCGCTCGCATCTATGCAGCCTCCTTCCTAGGAGATTTTCGCAGCAGCCGTTGCACCTGCGCTGTTAAAACTCGTGGGTCTTTCGCTTTCGGGACAAACGCGTCAGCCCCCTCATTAAGGAGCTGCGTCTCAGCGTCGACATCGTCGTCTGAGGTCAACATTATGATCGGTATCTCGCTGGTTCTTGAGTCACTCCTAACTTTAGCCAACAGCTCGCGCCCATTCATGTGTGGCATGTGAAGGTCGCATATGATCAGCCGGGGAAGGAAGTGATCCCCCGAGTTTAACTTCTCGAGCGCTACCAGCCCGTTTTCGGCAAAGGACGGGGACACCCCCTCTCTCCTTAGCAGTCGCTCCAGAACGCGACAAAACATTGGGTTGTCATCAACCACAAGCACTGCATCTCCGTAACACCCCTCCGACGGGAGCTCCGTTGAATTGGCTGACATGGATTTCCCATCCCCACCCTCTCGACGCTTACCAACGGTGTTCCGCTCCACCTCCACTTTCTCGCTGACTATAGCCGAGGAGCCCCAGGATAATTTAAAGTTTGAGGCGCTCCCGAGCGATCGCAAGGAGACGCTACCCTGCGACTCAGTCGTTACGGCGGTCCCCTCAACCGAACCGAGGTATTCAAGCAAATCGCTCACTACTTCCGGTCGAATAGATCCGGAGGCGTGCTTCCCATGCGATGTGAAGAACTGATACCTAGTCTTTCCCGCTATCGTTACCACCTCAACGGATTGGGAACCGTGCGCCGCTGCCTCTCGGACTAATATATCGATTATTTTTCTACAGGTTTCTCGTTTCTCCCTCGCCATTTTAAGATCGACATTACTCTCAGACTCCATAATAATTCGCTCGGCCGCGTCTAGAGCTCTGGCGATATCGCTCCATGTGGCTACTGAGAGTGGCACCCTGCCATCATACAGCGATAGCCCGCGAACCTCCGCTGGATCAGTTGAGATGATTCCCACGACCGCGTTATCTTTCAGTGCGACTACCGCCCCAATACGTCGCAACTCACCCAAAATTGACCGCGCCCTCTCTCCGAAACCGATCAGGTCCGGAACCGGGACTCTTCGTTGCATCTCAAGCCCCATCGCTTGAGCCGCGGCCGTAAAGAGCTCATGCTCACTCACTCCAACCCACGCGGCGGCGAGAACTGCCCACTGTCTCCGATCAGCTGACGTCGCTAAAACCTCCCGCATAACTCGCTTAGGTACGATTTGATGAAGAGCGCGAACCATTGAGGGAAGATTTTTCTTGGTATGCTTTTCGCCCCGGCCAAACGGGATGAGGGCGCGCAAGCGCCGGCTTTTCCAGATCATAAAACTATCTCCTGTCGTGGTATCGAAATAGCGCCGGCTTCGAGGTGAAAGGGCAACCCAGACAAAGGATCGTCGATCTCCGCCCCAACAGCCAAACCAATTAGAACTACTTTTTCAAGATAGATGTTACCATTCGCGCCGTTGCGGCTCCCAATACCGCGATGACGAGCCGTCTCCTCCTCGATGTATCGGGCCAGAGAAAGATTAGTCGCGCCAGGCCCCCGCGCGTCGCACTCAGCCGCCAGCTGCCCCTCAAGAACTCCGCTGAATTTATTGACCGAGTAGACCCAGAAGCACGCCTTACTGGAGACACCGGTCGCCTTAAAAACACCATCCATCGATTCCCGTAGGCTCGATTGAGTTAAGGTCACAAGCGCGTCGCGAAGGTTTTCGACACTCACCAGATATTGGTCACCCCGGGAGGTTGGTTCCCAGCGCATTCCCTCCGTGAAGATCTCGCGCAATGACGCCTGGGGCACACCTTGCAGAACATTTTGGTCATGAAGGATTGCGATAAGAGAGAGTCCCTTGAGCATAAGAGGGAGTGAAACCACGATCCACAACGCGCTCTCCAATACCGCCATTCCTTTACTCGTACGGCTCCCCTCGTGGCTTAATCTCAACCGCCGCTCAGAGACACGCCAGCCCAACCGGTGACCGTGCCAAACGGCTTGCGACGCTTGATTAAAAGATTCCGTGAATACACCAGAGCTACTTCTCATCGCGCCACCACCGTTCGACCCTGAATATGACTCGCGATCGCCTCGACTCCTTGTGCTCTACTCATCTGCTCATCCGTAAGAGCGATGAATCTATTGCGGCCTGCTTGGCTTCCGACCTGAACATCAAAGGGGCGAGCGCCCTCTTGACCGACACCCGCGATTCCAACCCCTATCACCCGGCCTCCTCGCCGCCCCCCCAGCACATCGAGAAGCGCCAGAGAAGTGGAGATGTTCAGTGTCCCCGATTCATCGCTTGGGCCGATCATAATCAAGGCCAGTTGCTCTTTTAGCGCGTCGCCTTCACCTTGTAACAAAGCGATAGATTGGTAAGCCACGGAGACGGGATCCCCGACCGCGCCCCTAGCGACTCCGGATATATTCAAGATACTTGGGGCGTCCTGTGGGGATCGTGAGCACCGAGGTAGCCCATCTAACGACTCACTTGAGGAAAGGAGCTCGACGGCCTCTGACTGGCCCGGTGTTACGCCGATTCGCACGTCACTTACACCTCTCTGTGAAAGGACCGCTGAGAGTCGCGCGGCCAGAGAGGTTCGGGCATTGAGAGATTCGTCATCACACAGAGCCTGGCCGCCCTCGACCCCCCGATCAACCACGATCAGGGCCGTTGTCCGCGCCCTTCGGGCCACCGTTTGCAATCTGAATGGAACATTCATGACACCGCCCGCCCCGAGATCACCGAACACACGCGTGAACAGTCCACTGTACAAGCCTTGGATCTCAACATGGCTGGTCGCGCCATCCGATGAGACGGAAACATCACCTATCCGCAGATGCTCGAAGGAGGAATGTATTCGCTCCCGTATCCGGCGCTCTGTCTCGGTGACCCCATGGGCTCGCCGCAATCCAAGCTGGACCTCACGGTCAATCAAATCCTGAACCCGCTCCCTAAGGCCGAAGAATTGCGAGGTCTCGATCGCCAAGCCTAGTAGCAGTGCAAATACTGGGAGAAGAAACGCCATGAAAAGCAACGAGATCGAGCCCCTATTACCTCGCGCCATATGTCACCTTGCTCGTAATCGATCCTACCTGAACTAAGGGTATCGTCAAAAAACAGATCAGGAGTCCCGCGAAGATTGTTATGAGCGGAAGGATGCCTTTTACAGGGAGCTTGGATATCTCCTCCTCTACGCGGTCCTGATAGTGGCTTTGTGTCGCGTCACTCAACTCTCTTAACGGTCGGATCACCTCCCCTCCCTGTTTATAGGCGAGCGAGAGATGAATCAGAGCATGCTTCAGGGGAGCCGAATCTGATTCATCCGAAACTACCCGAAAGGCCTCTTCAACGGGTAGGCCGCCTTCGGCTAACGACACAACTCTCCGAAATACTTTCGAGACGCCATCACTCCCTTGGCGGGACGCTTCCGACACGGCTGGAATAATGTCGAGCCCGGAACTTACTCCCATAACCACTTGCTCCATCACCATGGGAAGGTCGGCCTCTAGCTGTCGCCCAATTTTTTCAGCGTTTCGATTCTCGCGTCCACGACTGTAAAGCTCGCCGGCCACCCCTCCAAGAAGGGCCCAGAGTCCGATCGTGGTGTCCAGCTGTCGAGCAAGGGTTGCTCGAGCAGTCGCGAAGAGTACGGCGCCAGCGACTCGAAAAATCCACACCAACACTAAGGTCCGCTTTTTCTCCGGCGGAGTCCGAGCTGGAAGAGACTGGGAAGCCGTGCCTTGCGCGATCAGAGCTGACACTATCAGTCTCTGAGTGCGGCGCCTCTCGCTAATCACGAGGAAGGCCCAACCGGCACCGCACAAGAGAATCCAAGGAGCAATCGTTATCATCAACCCTTGGCCTCCGAGCCTATTTTCACCATCCAGATCAAACCCAGAACCATGAGCAATCCCCCCCCTAGTAAGAATCTAATTCCGGCGGGGTGGTGGATGGTCGCCTCTATTCCTTTCGCGTTCATTCCCGCCTGGATGGCCCCAATCGTAATTGCGCAGAGAGCTATCCCAATAGCCGACATTCGATGCACCGCCAGGGCCGCTTTTGTTTTGCGCCGAAAGGATTGCCGTTGGCGTATCACGCGCGTCACTCGATGAAGCGGCTCCGCGAGAGAGCTTCCCTGACGACGCGATAGAACGAGACATCTCTTAAAGAGCTCAATATCGGAACTCCCAAAATCGGCTAACCAACTCTCAATAAGCGTGTTTTCATCCCCTCCCTCCGCCAGGCCTTGGCGCATACTTTCCAACTCTTCCCTTACTACTGAGCCAGTAGGAAAGAATTCCCGCGCGATAAGCAGAGCTGATAGTGGATCAAGACCTGCTCTAACAGATGAAGCGATCGAGGTAAGTAAGGTAGGCAGATCGCGGTCGAGTTCGCGAGCGCGTCGCCTCGCTTTCGATCCAACCACTAACCATATCGCCAACCCTCCTACAACCGTCACGACTAGCCCAGCTAGAAGTCCGAGGCGTGGAGTGACCCCCCCGCCTATACACAGCACGAGAATACCCGCGCGAACAATCACACGTGGCGCGACATCCGCTCGGGCGAAGGCATCGCTCAATGCTGTCGGCAGAGCAACCGAAGGCCTACGACCCGCGCTCGGCTTTCGGGCAAGGGACCCAGTAAGCGCGCGCGCGATTCGCCTGCACTGATATACCTGAGCGCCTCTCATGCTACCTCCTCACCGAGACCGCCGCTTCACGATAGGAAACCTCGAGGGGAAGCTCGACCCGGTCTGGAATTGACGCGAGAGAGAACCCGTTCGACGCGCCCTCCATCGCTTCTTTAAAAGCGCTCACCCTACCACTCACCATCCATTGGGGACGGCCGTCCGCAAACTGGTAGGAGAATATCTGCCTCTGCCTCAAGACTCCATCGGCGATCGGGCCAAGCTCGCGGACATCTATTACGCGGCGAATCCGCGAGAACTTGCATACATCAACAACCACCACTACCTGCACCGCTGTCGCCACTTGCGCTCCGAGCAGCGCCCGATCTGCGTTGCGCTGAACCCTGGAGAGTAGAAGCTCCAGCCTTGTCACGGCATCTAAGGCGCTTCGGCCATGGATGGTGGAGAGTCCAGAGTGGCCAGAGGCGCATACGTCGACAAACGCCTCAGCGGCCTCCGCGTCCCTGATCTCCCCGAAGATGACGCGGTTCATGGCCATGCGCATACCCGCCCGAATACACTGGGCGGGGGAAACCTTCCCAACACCCTCAAGATTTTCATCACGTGTCGTCACATATCTCACGTGCGGATGATCCAGTCTGATCTCTGGCGTGTCTTCGATTACAAGAACTGACTCATCCTCCGGAATAGCGGCGGCGAGAGCTCGTGCGAGAGTCGTCTTGCCTGTTCCGACCTCTCCCACAACCAGGATCGTCTTTCCGATCCCGATCACTGCCTGGAGGTACTCAAAGAGAGGCACCGGCGCCATGCCGACCCGAATGAGATCGGTCACACCCACTGAGGTGAAACGATTAATACGAATCGTCACATATGGTCCATCATCGCACAGCGATCTGTGAATGGCGTGTATTCGAACCAATGGGCCAATCATTCCGTCCGCGATGGGTTGCTTGGTGGAATACGAGGCGCCAGCGCGGTGTAACATTCGCTCCACGAAGGCCTCATAGGACCTTTGATCGGCGAAGCGGATCTGCGTCTTAACCGTTTTTCTCCCCTGCTGAACAGCGATCTTAGAGAAGCCCGCGATGATAACATCCGACACCCGACTGTCCTCGATCAGCGGCTGAATGATCCCGAAGACATGGCCGTCACTTTCCAGGTGGATAAGGAGCTCATCTCGCTCGAATGCTGAGAGGGTTACACCGATACTCGCGGCCGCGTCCTGAACCCTTGCGAGTAGGTCTATATCACTCCGAGCGTCGCTCTCACTGCCTATCCGCCAGCTTATCGTTCGACGCGCCTCGGCTAAAACCTGGGCCAGCACTGGAGACAGTTGAGCCGTTTTCCGCGCGTCGCTCAAAAGGTCGCTCATTGTCGTCCTCCACCTCTTTGATAGCTGGAGGAGACAGCAAGGAGAGGATCCTCTGATCGTATCCATCGACCATCCACAAGCGCGAAGCTCTTCCTTGACTCGCCGTCACCAAATGACACTACACCCTGAACCTTAGCTGGACTCTTCTTTGTCCGTTCGATTGAAAGGTCGGTGGCGGCGAATTCAGTGTTGTCCCATCGGTCACTATCCGATCCGCTCCGGAGAGCGAAGGCTATCTTTCCAATCGCCACCGCCGTGTTGATAGCGAGGCACTGGTCTTGGGTAACGAGAAGTGTAACCGTGCTCGGAATACCCGTGGCGTTATCAACAGCGCCGGCGGAGAGCGACCGCTCAGCTGAGAGTATCTTGACCTGCTCGGCTACCACCTGAGTCCTATTCTTGTCGACGAGCAAGACATCGACTACGGAGCCACTACGGGCCCAACCTTCCACGACAGCCGTCACATCCACCCGAACGGTCATTGCCCTCATGCCAGCCGGAATACGACCCGTTAGGGGGTGCGACGCCTGATCAGATGAGCCGATATTTACCTCAAGAATCGGGAGCCCCCCTGGGAGGGGCACGAGAGTAACAGAGTCGCGAAGCCGTCCGATATCCCGAACCACACCCGAAGGTAGTTGGTGCTCTGGGAATTTTTCAAGACGAACGGGGATTTCGCGCACCACGACCCCCGCGCCCACGGGCCGATCCGGGACTGGAACCTCAATAACATTAAACTCAGGCACGAAGGCGCGTGGTTGTTCCTCAACAACTATGGATCCACTACTTCGCCCAGTAACATACGCGGCCCCACCAATCCCAAGGGAGATAATGACCACCCCCAGGAGTCTACCAGCATAGGAGCGGCTTCGAGCGGTGACCGAAGTGCTTCGAACTACCACGCGACCTCCTCTCTACTGAGTTATACTTCCTGTTCGAGTTTGAGCCCACTGCCCCACAGCATTAAGAAGCTGGGAGAGATCTCCTCCTAGAGAGTTAAGCGCCGTCCACAGGATGCCCGCGATAATCGCCGCTCCCGCGCAATATTCCAGAAGGGTGTATCCTCGCTCTTGACTGTCTACTTGCTTCTTCATGTCATCTTCTCCGTAACCATAGTTTTTGCGATATTATCCCGCCCTATAGGCGGACTAGGACACAAGCACCGGCCTTGACACTAGCTCATTCTCATCCAGCGGCGCGCAGGTGTACCCGATGCCCGGAACCACTTCACGCCCCAAACTGAACGCGCTTTTTGACTCAAGCCCAGCGCCCGCGCTTTTTCTCAATCGAATTCTCCTAAAAGACGCCGCCACCAGCTGAAAGCATCGGCTGACGAATGACGCCTCCAGTGAACGCGACCTCACGTCGACGCGGGTCGCGCCGTCATGCGGATCGTTCACGAGATCGTCAATATATCGATTGAGAAACTGATAAGGGGTTCCCCCACTACACGGCCAGCTCGCGGCCTTTACCGACCGCGGAAGCACTACTTCTCTGACTGCCCTGTCAGGCATTACGAGCGCCTCCGTCTTAAGCGTTTGGACGGCGGCGGCAAGCACGCTGTTATCATTTATAACAGTTGTAATCCGTGAATCGAGGCGAGCGTAGCCGGCGACGAGGAGCAATGCTTGTCTGTGCGCTATCGAGCCACCCGGGTCCCGATTCGCGACATAGATAACTTCATCGCACACCTGATACAACGCAACGAGCGTGGTCGACGGTAGTCCTCCTGAGTCAACAACCACCACATCAAACTGGCTCACGAGTGTCTCGAGGACGTCAATAAAGGCCCGCGAGAACCTCGTAGCTCCCAAGAGCGTGTCGTCCCCGCCGGCCGGGGGAGGCACGCAAGCGAAGCGCTCCTCATCACTCCACACCTGAACAGCGCACTCGCCGACCGCTTCAGACGTTGCGACTCGGTTTTGATCCAAAAGCAGTCTCAGTGGCTCACTTACACAGGGACGGACCTCTAAAAAGCGAGTGAGATCCTGCGACGTGATGTCGCAATCCACAACGCAAACGCGATTTTTTCGCGCAAGCCATGCTTCGCTGACGGCGGCGGCTACGAAGGTGACACCAACGCCGCCCCTCGCCGAGGAGACCGCGACGAGTCGACCCCGACGCTTCTCCTGCAATCTCCGCTGTAGTAACACGAGGCGGCGAAAGAACTCGTCCGAAGAGGCCCCATCTATCAATACGTCGTCAACACCAAGCCTTCCCAACTGCTCCACCAGTCCAAGGGAGTACGTTTTCGCGTCAAGAACGCAAAATATTAGCTTTCCGGGTAACTGCTGACGAAGACTCCGGACAAACGCCGCGTCGCATCCAATAATCTCTGGGCCCACCACGCATACGTCTATAGAGCCGTGGAAACGAACCTCCTCAGGAGCCAGTAGGGTGAGAGATACTTTGGGCGGGGTGGCCCTGGCGTCGAGGGGCGTCCAAGACCACCTTTCGATCAGGGCGGCTAGCCGTCGTCGCCCTTCAGCGCTCAGGTCAAGAATACCAAGCTCGATCATGGACACCCCGCAAGAATGGAGTCACGATTTACGCGATATTTCGCCCGAAATTCGCGCCGATCGCTCTAATCTCTTGGGGGGATCTCCCTACCATGAGGAACTATATTTCGTGTCCCTGTTTTTTTCGTCTCTACTAGAATGATCCTAGATCGCGCCAGCTTTTTACTTATAATGACCATATCGCCCACGCGCGCAGGAGCCGTCCGTCCCATAGGTCACACGTCTCCGTAGCCGTGACCGCGCCCAAACGTTACCGTGTCGCTATGACTGACTTTAAACTCTCTCGCAATTGGATCCTTGGCGGATACAACCTTGAATTTGAGGCGACGTACGCGCTCCGCGTGGGAGGTCTCTCGGATCTGATCGATGGCTTTTTGCGAACACTCGCGCCACTTCTCAACGATGGCGGCGACTCCGATGAGCTTAAGGACTTTAAGGGTCGCAACCCTAATGACTTACTCCTCCCAGGCATAGCGGCGCCCCAAACAAATGAGCTTTTCAGAGTAGGTGGTGTGTGCGGTGTTGAGAAGAGTGGCGATGATTTTACCTGGGAGCCTTTTGAGGTAGCGGGCTATTCACCATTTAAACGATTTGATGGCGCCCATCATATCATTCACGAGCTTCAGACCGAACGAGCGGGCTCCTTGCCAGCGTGGCTACCAACCAGACTGATCGGCTTCGCGGCGCCGATAAGGCCGAAATTTTTCAGGTATGGGCTTGAGCACTTTGAGAGCGTTCTAACTTTTATGAGCCTCGGATATTCTCCGCAAGTTAGGCAATCGTTCCTCCTTGACTGCGTTACAGACACCGTCGTGATCAAGATCAAGCATGAGTTTAGGAAACGCGATGAGGCCAACTTGTTCGAGCGTCTCCGCGCTTATTGCGTGATTGGGGAGATTCTCGAAAAGGCTACCGGCTTAAGCGTTCGGCGGGATTTTGAGGCTGCTGTAGCCCGCTCATAACCGTGAGACGAGCCGCGATCTCTGAGAACCGTTCGGCTTAGCCGCCTGCTACCTCCCTCATCACCCCCTCCTCGAAGACGAAGCGCCTCGAGCATAAGGATCGCAGAGCCTCGTGGTGTGATACTATTACCACCGTTGTTTGCGCTGGCAACTTCGCTAGACACCTCATGACGAGCTCCTCGCTTTCTTTATCTAAATGAGCCGTTGGTTCATCTAAAAGAAGGATTGGACGATTAAGAAGTAATGCGCGGGCAAGATTTAATCTCTGCTTTTGGCCGGTAGACAGGCGAAGCCCCTTCTCTCCCACCCTAGTGCTTAGCCCCTCGGGCAGCGCCCTCAGCAAATCAGCTAACCCTAGATCCACAAGAAGAGCCTCGATAGCTTCGTCACTAAGATTTGCGGCGAGCGAGAGATTATCTCGCAACGAGAGATCAAATAGCTCTACCTCTTGAGACACGAGGGCGAAGGCGCGCGTCAGCGACTCATCAAATTCTGAATAGGGGGTGCCGTTCCACAGGCAATCACCCTGAGTGGCAACGAGGTGGTGGGCCAGTATGCCAAGGAAAGTGCTCTTGCCCTGTCCGGAGGCGCCTGAAATCAGAACTCGGTCTCCAGCTTTAAGGTTGAAAGATGGAATTGATATCACCCCCGACCGCTCCGCATAACGGTGCGAAACCCCCCGCTGCTCAATCTGCCGTAAAGGTGAAGCGCTCTTAATCCCACATGGACGGTGAACACGTATGACGCCCTGCAGCCTTGCTACGTACGCATTGGCTTCAAGAAGTCCCTTAATGATCTCAGATAGGCGCTCCGCTTGATTCTGAACTCGGGCGAATCCAGCGATAAATAAAATGAGAATCGATGGAGACACCACGCCTCGTTCCAGTTGGTAGAGGAGGAAGGTAATCGTCGATAGGAGCGACAGGTGGAAAATGGCATGAAGGAGGCACCACCTATTGGCGTGGAAGCGTTGAAACCTAAATATCGATCTATCACTCACCTTGGATTCGCCTCGGAGAGAGTCAAGCGCCCACTCTCGAAGACCAAGCTTCTTTACTGTTGAAATGTTGGTCAGCAGATCGATGAAGCGTTCCATCACAAGCGCTTGCGTTTTGTTCCTTTCATCGGCGAGAGGGACTATTTTTCGTGAGAGATAAACACTTACACACACAAATACAGCGAGGATCGCGAGATTAAGACCCGCCAAACTTCGCGATTCCCGGGCCGTGAAAAACACAAAAAGCGAAAGCGTCGTCGTAATATGCCCGAAGAGCCAAACGATATTCGAAGTGAGACCACCGACAGTGGCGGCGACTTGATTGATTAAGGCGGCGAGGTAGCCAGAGTGATAGCGAGAGAGAGTGTCTAGACTGAGGCGCTCAGCTTGGGAGAAGAGCTTCAAGCGAAGCTCATTGCCAAACCAACCTGTTAGGCTCTCGCCCCACGAGCGAAGGCACCACTGCAGGAACAGTGAGAGGATCAAGCACGCGGTGATGACTGGCAGGATGCGGGGAAGGATATCTGTCGCAATCGGGGCCTTGGTGAACTCAGCCAGAAGTATCGGCACGGCAAAGGAAGCGGCGCCATCGAGAGCCCCCACGACAAGAAGGGTCCAGAACATCCGGCGAAAGGTAGCTAGGTGCGATAGAAGGAAACGGAGGGTTAGCACGATTGGTAGGATTAATCACATGTGGGAACTTTGCAACCAGGGAGTAGGAGCAATTATCCGCGAGCACGCCAAGCTCGGCCCTATTTCGGCATTCCGCAAAGATCGACTTTACGCGTTCATCACTACGACACCTTTTTCCTACCGACGAAAATGTAATACGGAGCCTCCAACCCCAGAAGGAAGGGGACTTTTGTCATTCGCTCAGCTAGCGCGACCCTTTCGAACCTTCTATGGAGATAGGTGAGATGGTCGGAGTTGATAAGCACATTTGTATAGCTAAACCAGGCGGGCCAGAAAAACCTCATAAACGCTGAGTGCTTTACGAACCCCTCCGATGGCCACTTATCGGAGACATAAAAATCCACTACTCCTAGCTGCCCCTCTGGCTTTAATAGCGCGTGCGCCCGATCAATAGCGTCGAACCAATTAGGCATCATCGAGAGCGAGTATGAGAGAATAATCGCATCAAATCCTTCGTGCTCACCTTCAGGTGGTTTATAGGTCGTAGCATCATTCAAACACACCTCAACATTTTGCCAGCCATGGGCGAGTATTCGATCACGGGCTACTGACAGAAGTGATGGACTGAGGTCAACAAGAACAACTTTTTCCAGGCTACCAAGACGCGGCGCGATCCACTCTAGGTTTCTTCCCGTGCCGGCCCCTAAGTCGAGAAGCTTTCCGCCTTCGGGAATGTGTAGTGACTGCACCAGTTCATTCCTGCCCTGTAGAAGACGATCTCTAAACAAATCATACCCGGAACTCTGCTCTGAATAGAAGGTTTCTAGACGGTCTGAATGCGAACTTCCATATGATCGAGGACGAAACATGGAGAACGCGGTAGCGATCTGGGAAAAGGCTGGTCCTATTCTCATTGGACCGGGAGATCCGCGATGTAGAACGAGGCATAGGTATGAACTCGATCAAGAGAATGGAGCTTCTCAGCGATCTCCGTGCGCTGCGATAGCAGCTCTCCAAGCGAATACCTGTACCCTTCGAAAAACACCGGGAGTTGATGTAAGTACGAAACCTCCCTTGCCGCGCTTCGATAGATTACTCGAGCGCCAGAGTATGCCTGTAGTAGGATTGCGTTCCACTCCCGCGATAACTCAGTTGGATTATGAGCACTCATCCAGTCCATATGATCAAGGAGAACGAAGCGCGAAAACCGCAACTCGGTTTGCTCCAGAAACTCTGACACCGAGGCTGTGTGAATGTGCAGGTCGCTCATTCGCTCCCTCAATCGGGCAAAGTTTTCCTCCTTAAGGTATTCAGGCCGGCAATCGGCAGGGTATGAGCCTTCAATATATACTCGATAGAAGTAATTGCTCTTAAAAGGCACTGTGGTCAGGACGGCCTCCAAGCTGTCCCGAATATACCTTGAAACGCCTCCCGAAGAGTGGCGGCTCATGTGGGCTTTTTGCGGTGGCGGCACTCCCATTAAATTCATCGTGACATCTCGGCTCATTAACCAATCTATCCAACTGGTCCAGATTCTGTCGCGGATCTCGCCCAGATATATCTGCCGTTGCTCCTCAAGGTTTGGGGCGTTGATCAGATTCTCAAGGGGCTTGCGGAGGTCCTTAACCGCAAAAAAATGCGTCATAAGAAATTTCGCGAGGATACCAGCGCATCCCCGATAGTAGAAAGACGACCGCCAACCCCTTCCGCTGAAAAAATCAAGACGCCGATCCCAGAACCGACGGGCTTCGTCACTGAGGCTTTGGCGCAGATGGCTGTGGTATAGCGCGCCCGCTTTTGGATGAGATCCTCCGCCAAAGAGCAAATTAAAATCTTTATACTCAAGATTGAGGATGCCAGCTCGTTTAAGCTCCAAGAGTGAATTCTGAATGTGGTTCACATCGACAGCATGAACCTCTCCGCACCCCGCGAGGAGATAATCCAATGCATTACAGCCAGCGCTCGTGATAACTAAAAGACGATCTGCGGGGCTTACGTTGAGGGCTTCTCGGTCAACAGCAGGGTCCTCCCAACACGTATTATAAACAAGATTATTGCGATGGACCCAAGAAAATACCTTGCTCCCAATTTTGGAGCTTGCTACTTCACTCGACATCGCGCTCCTCCTTCTGCTCGGCTGGCGTCGACTGGCGACACAACGTGTGAAATACCACGCCCGGAGGATGTCGCATTCCCCGATACGGCACGTAGTACCGAGCTAATCCGGGATGAACGAAGGACAACGTTCGCTCGCTCAACACATCCCACTTTTTTGTATGTTTATTAAGATTATCGCAGTATCCCCACCACCTCATAAATCCGGCTCCGTCGAGCCACTTTACTTCACCCCAGTGTGTGTGACCGGAGAGAATGAGATCGACATCACCCGGAAAATCGTGCCTGATCGCGTCAAGATTGTGGGTTAAGACGATGTTAATTTCGTCTTTGTTTACATCCCTTGGTGGCCGTGGATCTCCAAAATAGGCATCATCTATACCGAAGATGTTCAAAGTGGCGGTCCCCACTCTGAGGCGCACTTGATGGTTATTAATATCATGGAAGCCGACCCGCTCAAGCTCTCTACTGATTACCGCCGGCATATGTCCGTGGTAGTCATGGTTGCCGTAGACCATAAACGATTGAGGACACACCGCGCTGATGCGTCTTAACTGGAGAAGCGCCTCCGGACTGAGGTCATCCGGGGAACGGGTGATGATGTCACCAGATATAAGTATCGCGTCAACTCTTCTCTCTCCCGCCTCAAGGTATCGCGCCACATGGGCCAGCTCTTTAATTGAACGATCATTACCTTTGAGGAAGTGAATATCTGACAGGTGCAGGATTGAAAGGCCTTCTAACGCCACTGGCAGGTTCCTGATCGGCACCATGTACTCATACACGGACGTCCATCGACTCAGGGACCATTTCGTCTCACTTCGCTGTAGGAAACCTTTAAGCTCCCGCCTCTGAGTCTCATCCACTACGCCATCAACCGCCTTTCGAAATGGTAGGTGCCTTGGTGCCTGCGGCCCCCTATCGAGACGGGTCGGCATATCGGGTTTTGCTGGAGCCCAGGGCCCCTCGATTACGTCAAGAAACCACTCTCCCCATGAACGCGGGGCCAAGACACGGGACTTAAAATCTTTAGCACGAGTGAGCTGCTCCGTTAAAAGGGCATCGAAATCAACGCGTGGGAGATTGAGACTACTGAAATCAGGGGCAAGAGCTACTTGAGCCACTCGTCTCCTAAGCCACTGCGACGGCTCCCGTTGGGTAGCCTGACCAGAGGCATCCACGCTAACCTGCCCCGATAGGGTGAGAGCATTTGTTTGCGCAACTGTTCCCATGCGCGGACTATGTACGCTATCTCCTCATGAGAAAAGTTAAGCATGGTTAGCGCAGAGTAAGATTTGTGTTTGGGGTCTGAACGGCTTTTTATAACTAGGGCTCGCCGATTCTCTCTCTAGCCGAAGCACGCTAGAGGCTATGGCCCGGCTTTTGGGAGATGACTTCCTTGACTCCTGTAATGTGCGCTAACCTAACACTAACTATGAGGATCAAACACACCTACGACGTCGCTGTAGTTGGACTCGGCGCGATGGGAGCCGCCGCGACTTACTCCCTCGCCTGTGCCGGGAAGAGGGTCGTTGGAATTGATCAATTTTCACCACCCCATGCCCACGGCTCGTCTCATGGCGAGACGCGTATTACCCGCCTAGCGATTGGAGAGGGAGAGGCATACACTCCATTCGCTCTGCGCTCGCATGAGATCTGGCGATCTCTTGAGGTAAGAAGTGGCCGAAAACTCTTGAACTCCATCGGCGCCCTCGTGATCGGCAGCCCCTCTGCCGCTGGAGTATTCCACAAGAAGCGAGACTTCCTCGGCACTACAATCACGGCCGCCAAAAAGTACAATATTCCCCATGAGGTGCTCACACCTTCAGAGCTACGCGGAAGGTTTCCGCAATTCTCAATCTCTGATGGCGAGCTCGGCTATTTTGAATACGATGCTGGATATGTAAGGCCAGAAGAGTGCATTACCGCCCTTCTGGAAGTCGCAACCGCTGATGGCGCCTCTCTTAAGCTCAATGAGCGCGTCCAGTCGATCGAGCCGTTGCCATCAGGTGGCGCCTCAGTGAAGACCTCCGCCAACGAGTACATCGCCGACCAGGTGGTTGTTTGCGCGGGGCCATGGCTCCCTAAGCTACTCCCCCAAACCGCGCGATTTTTCACCTGCACTCGTCAAACGCTCTTCTGGTTTTCATGCGGTGATAATCACAGACTCTTCGCGCCCGAAAAAATGCCAGTTTTTATCTGGTCATTTGACGACCCCCATTTTGAGGGGTGCTACGGTTTTCCGGCCCTTGATGGGCCCTTGGGGGGAATCAAGATCGCCTCATCCTTTTTTGGCGCCTCGTCGGACGCCGACACGGTTGACCGAACCGTTTCTTCGGACTCAGTAGATGCCTTCTATAAGGAGTGCGTCGCTACACGAATACCTCTGATCTCCCCTCAATGTCTGAGAACAGCGACGTGCCTCTACACCGTTACACCCGACGCGGACTTCGTCATTGGACGCTTACCCTCCGCCGAGCAGATAATAATCGCCTCCCCCTGCTCAGGGCACGGATTTAAGCACTCAGCGGCTATTGGAGAGACGATAGCTGAGCTGGCTACACGTGGACACACTACGCGGAACATCTCACCCTTCAACGTAGCCCGAACGGGACTCACCTAAAACCAGCTGAGCTTCGTCAACATACAAGTCAACGGGACAACCCCCCTGTTCGGCTAAAATATGATTGCGCACACCTGGGCGTCACGCTCATAGACCGTAAAGGCGCCGCCCCCTATCCTCCGTCTCTTACACACTGAGGAAATACTTGTGGTCGACGTTAAATTAAAATGGTGGTTACTTATCGCGCCATTTATGTGCGCCTCCGTAGCTTCGGCGCACCCTCATGATTTCGAGGGGTGGCTCACGGCCTCTAGCCATATAGCTCTCGATAAAAAGCGACGCTATCAGGTCTACCTCGAATCACAACCTCGTGTCGGAGATGGATGGCGGCGAGCGGCGACTGTCCAGGAGAGGGCCGCGGTCAATTATAACCTCAACGAGGAGCTTGGTTTTTACGTTGGTTACGCTTGGACTCCGATTCTATACGATGCCAAATACCATCGCGACTATCGTGACGAGCATCGCACGTGGCAGCAGATTATCTATCGACACCAATCTTTTGGAATCAAATGGCAGCACCGCGTGAGGCAAGAGCAGCGCTTCATCGCCCGAACCGATGAGGTGTCACATCGAAGTCGCTATCTCCTGCGTGGCAGCTATGGGCTCTCTGACTCAGGAGACTTTGGGCTTACCGCTTTCGACGAGATAATGGCGCACCTCAACGGCGTTGAGAATGGACCTTGGGCCGGATACGATCGCAACCGAATCTTTCTCGGACCCTACTGGCAAGTCGGCAACGCTCGATATGAGGTAGGATACCTGGGAGAGCACCTCAAACGATTCGGAAGCGACGAGCGGTGGGCTCACGTGCTCTCGGCATCGGCGGCGTTTACCTTTTGACCAAATTATTAGCTTGCGGAGCGATCGGTGTCTTTAATCGAAGGCCCAAGGCGGGTCATATCGAAGGCCCTTACTGTTCTGACCTGTCAGCCATTCTACGGCCTCCATCACAGATGTGCCAGGATTCGTATCAGGCTTGGTCATGGATCTCCTTAAAACTAATTGGTGGAGTTTCACTACGTCTGAACTGCTCGCCAAGCTAGGAAGCTCCGAGCGGGGACTTTCCTCTGAGCAGGCAGAGAGCTTCCTTCAAGAGCAGGGGCCCAACTCTCTCAAGCCTGTAACTCAGCACCCAAGGCGCCGAATAATTCTCAATCAGTTTAGGAGTCCGATCGCGCTCCTACTCTTTGTCGCGGCCTTTTGCAGCGCTCTTGTAGGAGATTCGGTTGAGGGCATAACGATACTTGGAATTCTTATGGTGAGCGCTTTTTTGGGCTACACGCAAGAATTCAGAGCTCACAGGGCAGTGAGCGACCTCTTGGCCCGTCTTCAGCATAGAACCAGGGCCCTTCGAGATGGAGCATGGATATCGGTGTCAACGTCTACGATCGTCAGCGGCGATATTATATCTCTCACCGCTGGAAATCAGGTGCCAGCTGATTGCCGAATTCTAGAATCTAAGGATCTCTTCGTTGACCAATCAGCCCTAACGGGGGAATCCTTTCCGACTCCTAAAGGTGACCTACCAACCCCAGAAAGCGCCTCGCTGGGAGGCAGGACAAACGTTCTTTATTTCGGATCTCATGTGGTCAGCGGAAGCGCGACCGTTGCGGCCGTAGCGACCGGAAATGACACGGCCTTCGGGCAGCTGGCGAGAACGCTGCAGCAAGAGCCACTCCCAACAGAGTTCGAGCTTGGAGTGCAGCGACTCGGCTATCTCCTCCTGGAGGTGGCCCTCGCTCTTTCCCTAGTCGCCTTCGCGGTTAACATCGGCTACCAACGTCCGGTTCTCGACGTCCTCCTCTTCACATTAGCTCTTGTGGTGGGAATGACTCCTCAGCTACTTCCAGCAATCGTAACTTCAACTCTTTCGCAGGGAGCTCAGCGCCTTGCTCGCAAGGATGCGATCGTTCGGAGGATCCGCTCTATCGCCGATATCGGGGGGGTGACCATACTCTGCACTGATAAGACAGGGACCTTAACGGAAGGGGCGGTCTCTCTACAATCTGGGCTGAGCTGGAGCGGGATTCAGAGTGATAAAACTCTCTTGTACGGGTACTTGAACGCGCTACATCAGAGCGGCTACGTGAATGTGCTGGATGACGCCATCAAAAGGTGTCCCGTAGTAGAGTCCGAGGAATACATCAAGCTTGATGAGATTCCGTACGATTTTACAAGGAAGAGGCTAAGCGTTCTTGTACGCAAACCAGAGACAGTAATTCATATAACCAAGGGAGCTTTCAAGGAGGTCCTTGCGGTATGCGCGTACGTAGATGGAGCTAAGGGCGAACGGGAGCCTATCGCTGACAGGAGAGATTCCATCGTTGAAGTTTTTGAACGTATCAGTCGGCAGGGTTGTCGCTCCCTCGCTGTAGCATATCGAAATCGGGCGGTAGCTACACCTCTCGCCCGTGACGATGAGCGTGAAATGGTCTTTCTGGGATTCCTCACGTTCACCGATCCCCCGAAAGAGAGCGCTATCAACAGCATTCGGGAACTAGAGAGGCATGGAATTCAATGCAAAATGGTCACCGGGGACAATAGGCATGTTGCCGCCAATCTTGCCGACCTGCTCGGTGTTCTCTCTTCTAAGGCCTTGCTTACGGGAGCTGAAATTGACGAACTTAGCGATCAGGCCTTGCGGCTTCGTGCCCTGGAGATAGATGTTTTCGCTGAAGTTGATCCCAACCAAAAAAATCGAATCATTCGACTCCTCAAAAGCGCAAACGTTGGGGTCGCCTATCTCGGTGACGGCATAAATGACGCTGGAGCCCTGCGAGCGGCGGACGTCGGGATTTCAGTAGATACGGCAGCTGATCCCACAAAAGAGGCCGCCGATATAGTGCTTGTTACAAAAGATCTCAGCATCTTACTCGAGGCGGTTAGGGAGGGTCGGCGGGCGTTTGGAAACACGCTAAAGTATATTCTGATTACAACATCAGCAAATTTCGGAAATATGTTCTCTGTCGTTGGGGCATCCCTGTTCGCGGATTTCCTACCCCTACTTCCAAAGCAGATCCTCCTTCTGAATGTCCTATCAGATCTACCGGCAATCGCCTTGGCGACAGATAGGGTCGACGCCGAAATGACCTCTCGACCGCTTCGGTGGAACCTCAAGACGATCTCGCACACTATGGTAAGCTACGGTCTCGTGAGCTCCGCTTTTGATTATATTACCTTCGGCACACTCTTGCTCATGGGAGTTTCGGCTGAAGTTTTTCGAACTGGCTGGTTTATTGAATCGATGCTTTCAGAGGTTCTTATTCTGTTTGTAATTCGGACGAGGCGGCCAATAATGCGGAGCTCAGCTGGAGGCATGCTTATCTCGATGAGCGTCATTGCAAGCGCGACAGCGGTCGTATTGCCCTATTCACCGTTCGCTCATGTGCTGGGATTTGCGCCGCTATCCCCCGTCTATTGCCTAGTCCTACTTGTGATTCTCCTTGTCTATGTAGCAACATCTGAAAGGACGAAGCGAAATTTAGCTCGCTTGGAGGCCTGACTATCGTGACCGCGCGAACTGAGGTCCCCACGCGACGAAGACAGCCGGGCTGCCTCTCCTCTAGAAGGCATACTGAGCACTCATAAGGAGAGCGTTAATCATACGAGAGTCGCGTCCGAACTGCCTGGCGTACTCACCAAGATAGCCGACTTCATAGCGACCCGGCCCTGACTTGAAGTAGGGGCCGAAAAAGAATCGATCCCTGTCAAAACCTCCCACTGGCCCCTTGCTCGTTCCATTCTCAGTTACGAACAGCTCATTGTAGCCTGTTAGTCCGAACGCTCCATCACTCGCCACACCGTAACTACCCCTGATCAAGTATCGTGTTCGATTAGAAGTTGCCCCAGCGTCCTCAATCATTCGCTGTTCCTGGCGGAGTCGATGCTGCACCTGAAGCCCCCCAAGTTCATGCTTGTATAGAACTTGCTGCCAGATCCGATTCTCATTGCGAAAGTCGCCATCATAAGACGGATTCATGAACGTCGGGGTCCAAGCGTACCCCAAAAACAACCCGATTTTATCGGTGAGATTGTAACCAAGGGCGGGGCGCAACAGAAGACGCTCCAGTCTTGAGATGTCATCCCCAATACGAGGCTGCGCCTCTAGGTAGGCGAACCACTCTTTTTGCTTGTCGAGGTTAATGGTGGCAGTAACCTGAGTCCAACTCTGAAAGTCAGTCTTTTGGGCCTGAGCGGGACTGACGAATGTCGAAAGCCCCAGAAGAGCTACCGCAAAAAAATTAACAACAATTCGCATCACCCTCTCCGTTTCACATGCTTATTAAACCCTGCGCACACTCCGGGGTCCCTCGTGGGCCAGCGCATCTTTGATCGATCTTTCTCGTTTTGTATCTCGGGCTCCCAGATGTCCGCAAGCGTTACCTGTTTAGCCCCGCTCTCACGAAGGGAGCCCGATATGAGACTGCGCGATATAGCCCTGGCTGTCGGGATTACGGAGCGAGCTACCATCCGTATCATCACGGAACTTGAGGAGGCGGGCTACATAAAGCGGGAGAAGTTTGGCCGCCGCAATCGATATTTCCTCGCTACAGACAAAAATCTCCGTCACCCACTAGAAGCGCACCACTCTATTCGTGGGATCTTAGCTCTCGCCAAAAGCTGAGCAAAATGCGGTGATGAATTCGGGTCGCCGCTCGCAAGCCACAGAGCTTTAAGGGTTACACCACTCGCACTCGACAGGATCGGCCGCGGTTTTACCATCTGACCTTGGCATCTCAACGCTCTCTTCACAGAAGGGGCACGAGTGTCTCTCTGCCCGCGCCCGCTGGGTTGGCAGAGCACATTCTCTACACGGAAGACCGGGAACGGAGCCCACTAGTCCAAAACCGCCGCTTCCACACCTCGGACAGTGCGTGGACAGTCGCTGAGCCAGTAGCTCGCAACAATAGGTGATACTTTTCATCCTTGTTGGATTTAGATGTGCTCGCATGTCACTCATGGCAACGACAGCGCTCACCGGAGACCGCTGGAGGCAGAGATCGAAAACCGTATGTGCCTCTTCTTTCTCCGTAATCCCCTTGCAGACATTTCCCTGGATTGGCAACCCTTCAGGATAAAGCACAAGCGCGTGCGTCCCAAACGAGATCCTTTCGAGGAAGCGCGGGAGCGTTTCGCGCTCCTTAAGGAATTCGGTCGCGTAATTGGTGTCTAGGGAGATGTGCTGCTCAAGTATCTCAACGCCAGTGAGCGCGTCATGGACCATCAGCATCTCGACTCCCTGAGCGAATAAGCCCATGGAGCTCGCTGAGTTGAAGCTGCCCTCACTCGTCATGATAAATCGTTCTTTGGTGGCGGCCCGAGCCAATCTAACTTTCTCACGTAGCGCGTCGACCATCGAACCGGGTCGCTCAACCTCACCTGAGAAGGTGCCCAGCGAGTCGGAATCGATAATTAACTCCTTAACAGAGGCGTTTAAAACTCGTTGGAAGCACCCTTCCGCGGCTACTCCCTTGCCATGGCGAGTCGCGAATATAAAGTTGCTATTTGAAAAAGCGTGCTTTGATATGCCGGGCTTGATTCCAACGTAGGAGCTCCATCTCCGCCAAAAATTTCGCATAGCCCTAGATCCTACTACCGTACGTTTTCGGAGAGTAGCGCGGCGATGCCGAAATCCACCGCCCACCTCCCTGAATTTAATTTTGGCAGAATGAGATACCTGGTAAAACATTCAATACCTTTAAGAGATGACGACCATCGAACACGCATGGGCCCCTGTCGCAAGTTAACTTTTAACCAACTGAAATACCTAACCTTCCTTGTCAGCTTAACCGGGCGGCCGATCTCGGACTGGGAGAATCTAGGAAACGCTCAGCCCTGCTGGCGAGAGAATACCCCACGCTACCTCTAAATCAGTTGGTGCCCCTTAGAGGTGTGAGATATCCTAGTTTTAGTTCCTAATGACGGAGGGTTCATGCAAAAAGTCTTCCTCGCTCTTGTAGTAACACTACTCTATTCACTCTCCGCTCATGCGGCTCCCTCCGTGAGCGTCGCTCGCTCGGAAGCGAGAAACCTAGCCCGCAGCCAGGCCAAGTTCGCTAGGACCGTCGCGCGCCTAAATGCCGCCCAACGAAAGCAGCTCAAATCTCTGACCGCGACGACCGGGAAGGACTCTGACAACGACGGCGTAAGCGACATATTTGAAGGAGCTCGGGGTAGTGATCTTTGTGACACCGACTCAGATGATGACGGGGTATCTGACGGTGAGGATAACTACGAGGAGAATGGGGATAAAACTGAGGACTACCAAGCGAAAGGACCGATAACCTCATTCGCTGATCCGACTCTCGTCGTGAATGGCGAGACCTTCACGGTTTCTGAATGGACAGCCTTTCGTGCCCCTCTCGCCTCAAAAGATGACCTTGAGATAGGCCTCTGCGTTGAGGTCGAGGGGTATAAAACCGGAAGCGGCGGCTCGTTCGCGAAAAAGATTAAAAAGAGCGGAGATTGCGGTGGTAGTGAAGATTGACCATCGAATCCCCTAGGAACGTAATGCCGAGGTGATCTGTGAGGGGTTCTCTATCTCTCAGGCGAGAGTTATAGTAGTGGCATTATGTTACATCGGTCGTTCATGCCTCGGTTCTCTTTTCATCACTCTGCCCACCAGATAGCTATCGGTGTAATCGTTTTATCGGTGCTACACCAGCTTTTAGGGGGCTCCGTATTTCTATTCGCCCCAAGCGCGATCGTTGACCACCTTCAAATCTGGCGTCCCTTTACTGGGCTGGTTATCGCCTCAACGCCGATGGAGATCATATTTGGAGCTCTGATTATATACAGCATTGGGGGCTCTCTTGAGTCCGGATGGGGTAGGAGGCGATTCTTGAAGATAGCCCTTGGCATCCCTTTTATCGCCGAGTGCCTCACACTTCTTGCCTACGTGACATTCTCTAGCGGATCAAACTTAGGCTACGGAGGCGCGTCGATGATCATTTCGACTATCTGGATAGCTTATGGTCTCCGTGCCGCGTTCTCTGGACATTTGCTCAACTTTTGGGGTTCGCCTCTCAAGGGTGAGACATTCGCTCTGATCGGATTGGGATTCGTTGTCCTAGCAGGAGTATTCAGTGGCTTTATGGCTGTTCTGCCCGATCTCTTCGCCGCTGGGCTCACGTATCTTTACATGTATAAGCGGGACGCCTTGAATCTCTCTGAGATAATAAGACGGGGCGAGCTTACCTACTACAACTGGAAGCTCAGGCGTCTCAAACGAAAATCGGGCCTTCGGGTAGTAAAAGGGACTCGAGAGGACGAGGACTCATCCACTCGTTACCACTAACGGCCACACTCCTTTTCCCAACTAACTTGTGAGCGAGAGGAGGAAGAACACGCCCATCGCGACGCAGGAGATCGCCCCGCTAATTATTACCACCGCCATCATGCCACGGACATTCAGACGAGGATTCAGATCAATATTTTTTGCGTGAGGCGCAAGGAACGATATACACCCGAAGAAGAGTAGCGCTCCACCCATGTAGAGCATCCCCTTAAAACTTTTGTCCGATTCCCGCTCCTCTCCCTTCACAAAGTCTGTCGTCGAGAGCCGCCCTTTTTGAATGAAGAGGGTCGAGCTCGGCGAAGCGCCGATCAGGCTTCGCTCATCCTCCTGGACGGTCATGACGGTATAGTCTCCCTGCGAGAGGGTCTCGTACCACACTCGCATATCACCGAGAGCGTCACCGACGCTCCCAGGAGTTCTTCGAATGATTATTTTATTATCTTCTATCTGGAGTTGAGGGTCTTTTAGGAGATCTGGGGTTATGGCGAGGCGATCAAGCTTCTTTATCAGCGGTAAAATCCTCGCGGCGTCGAAGGCGCCAAAAGTCGCTTGCGATACGGTGAAATTCCTCGGCGTGACTAATAACAGAGGGTTCTCATGGCCAGCGGGAACCTTGAATGAGAAGAAGTCAATCTGCCCTTCAGTCCAGCTCATTGAATAGTTTGGCTCTGGCGCCGTCGGCTTCTCAGTCTCCATCCACTGATACATCTCGACCCTACGATGAAGCAGGAGGTGGGGCGCCGATTTAAGATACTCATCCTCGTAACTCTCCGAGGAGCGCAAGGCCCCCGCGGCGACGACGAGCTTCCCATTATCGGATGGATGGGGGGTCAAAGGATCTATGTCAATCGCTTGTTCGGCGAGTAATCCGAGCGAATTGCTCGTCTGCACCTCATTGCTTGCCCCGCCCCACATGAGCACAAACGCGCAAACAACCACCGCGCCACCTCCGAAAACCGACTGAGCTTTTTTGATCGCGGCTCTTACCCTTCCCACTTTTCCTCCTAAATATACCCCGCAATTTTGGCCCTGAAGATCAGCGCCAGGGACTTTGCGTCGCTGAGGGAACCATCTCGAAGCACACTTTCAAGGTCCGCGGGGGTCAGCTCTACTGAAGTTATGGCCTCATCCTCATCCGGCGCCGCTTTCTGATCGCGAAGATCTTTGGCGCAGAATAGATGCTGTTCCTCACTACAGAATCCCGGGGCGGGGTAAAGGGTGCCCATCGGAATCAACGTGCCCGGCGCCTTTCCGATCTCCTCCATGAGCTCTCGCTCAGCGCACACAGACGGAGACTCTCCCCGCTCCAAAGTTCCCGCCGGTAGCTCAAGAAACTTTTTACCTATGGCGTGCCTATACTGCTCAACAAAGATAATCGCGCCAGTCGCGGTGATCGGGAGTATTACTACGGCGCCGGGGTGGACAACCGACTCAAAAGCATGCCGCCTTCCGTCAGAATATTCGATAATATCGCGAACGAGCTTGAGTCGGCCTTCGTAGAGAACCTCTGAATTTATAACGCGCATGGGCACTTCCTCTTACGTCGAGTCCTAATACTAGATTCTCCCCTGTACCCCACGCCCCGTAAAGGGGGGGACGCTTCCGCGCCCCTGCTCCAAGATAGTTGAGGGAGATCCATACAAGCTCCCCCATTTGCTTTTACAATCGCGGTATTATGCGTTTCGCACCTACATCGAAGGCCTCAGCGCCAGTCTCAAAAAATTTTCGCGGATAGCTACCAGTCTCACCCCAGAAGCGTCTATAAATAAACTCGACCGCCATTGATGAGGCTCGCGTCCACTCCGCGAGTTTCGGGGAGTTCCTCTCTCGTGTATGCTGCCGGCGGCAGTTAAGTGAATTTGCTATGACTACTGATTTTGCCTCCGGCCCTGAACGCATCGCTACCTGGATCGACCGGCAACCGGTAACCGCCGCTCAAGTTGACCTCAGCGTTGTTGTTCCCGCGTACAACGAAGAACGTCGTCTCCCCCCAACTCTGATTGACATGATCGATTACCTCGATCGTCGGGGGCTATCTTATGAGATCCTAGTCATTGACGATGGCAGCAGGGACGGAACACCTGAAGTGGTGAGAAAGTTCGAACGGGTGCGCAATCAGGTTCGATTGATTCAGTTACCCAAGAATTATGGGAAGGGACACGCCGTCCGGCTAGGTGTTTTGAATTCAAGGGGGGCGAGAGTTCTTTTTGCTGACGCCGATGGCGCGACGCCAATTCAAGAGCTCGATAGACTGCAGACCGCGCTGTCTTCCGGCGCCGACCTCGCTATTGGCTCGCGGGCTCTTGCCTCAAGCGACACAAAGGTCGCCACATCGATTCATCGCCGCGTTCTTGGCAGAGTGTTTAATCGGTGCGTCAATCTCATTCTTCTCCCATCGATAGCTGATACTCAGTGCGGTTTTAAAATGTTCACAAGAACGGCCGCTCTATTTCTCTTCAGAAGGCAGAGAGCTGATCGTTTTAGTTTCGATGTAGAGCTGCTCTACATGGCGCACAAGGCCAATATGGTAATTAAAGAGGTGCCTATTAACTGGACAAATGTCCCGGGCTCCAAGGTAAACCTGGTGCTCGATTCCTTATCAATGTTTCGGGATGTTCTCCGCTTCAAGGTCAGACACCGTGGAGTAAGTCGAGAAAGCTTCGAGCAATTCAAATCAAACGCCGACCAACAACCGCAGAGCTGATCCTCACCCATCCCCGTTGCCCTTCACGGCACGATTCGGCTTGAAAAACATCCCGATTGCTCCAGCCAACGCGCTGGGTAAGCGCGATGCCGGTGGCTACAAGAACACACCTATTTTGCTAGGCTCTCGAGTTGGCGCTCTCGCAGGTGGCCGGTCTTTTCATATCATCCCCATTCCTCACCGGCAGACTAGCAACTCCACGAACGGGATATCAGGCACTTAAGACTTTGAAGCCACTGGCCCATTAAGCCCAAACAACCCGGCCACTCCCACCTGTCGAAATCACTCATCCTCCATGCAATACTCACCCCTTATGGTCATGCCAATAGAAGGATATACCCTCCTCGACTCGGGAGCGGGTCGAAAGTTGGAGCGATTCGGCTCTCAAATTATTAGCCGTCCCTCCTCGCTAAGCACGTGGCGCTGCCGGTCGGACGTCCCACGTTGGGAAGACGCGAACGCGTCCTATTTTCCACCTGATCGATGGGAATATTCTGGCGATTCATTCTCCACATGGCAGGCAAGCGTGGGGGGAGTTACCCTTGAGCTTGAGCTGATGTCGAATGGCCAGGTGGGCGTTTTCCCGGAGCACGCGCTCTATCTCCCTAAAGTTAAAGAAGCGATCGAGCGAATCGGCGAGCGGGGAAGTCGGCCGGTAAGGGTTTTGAATCTTTTTGCTTACACGGGGCTCGCGACATGTTTCTGCTCGGCTCTTCCCAACGTCACCGTTACCCACGTCGATCTAGCCAAACGAGCTATTGAGTGGGCAAAAAAGAACGCCTCTCTCAACAAACTAAGCGATACCGGAATTCGGTGGATCGTGGATGACGCTCTGGCTTTTATGGCTCGCGAACAACGCAAAGGTAGCTTCTATGATATCGTCATTATAGACCCGCCCTCTTTTAGTCGCGTATCCAAAAACAATTCGTGGACACTTGAGGAGAAAGCCCCGGAGATAGTCCAACTAACTTTGGACGTGCTTTCGTCCGAGATGGGCGCCGTGTTTTTTACTAACCACTCAACCGCGAGCACGTCTGATGTTGTGCGCAACATCGCTCTCGATAGGTACGATGACAAAGGGGTTGAGATATCGATCGAAAGTCTATCCCTACCAGAACAAAACACACCGCGGCTGCTCCCGGCGGGCTCACTAATTACTCTGTTCCATCGTGGTGAATCTTAGTAAGAATACAATTACTTAATTATCGGAGACCTTTATGAGCGACGCCCTAAACGCACACATCGAAAGTCAACTTTTATGGCGGTACGCCACCAAGAGATTCGATCCGACTCGAAAGGTGTCGAAGGCTGATTGGCACACCCTCGAGGAGTCTCTGCGCCTCTCCCCATCATCATTTGGACTCCAACCATGGAAGTTTATCGTTGTGACCGATCCTGAGGTACGGAAAAAACTGCAGCCACATTCATGGAACCAGCCTCAAATCGTTGAGGCCTCCCACCTCGTTGTGCTTGCGGCTCAGAAATCTGTTGGGCATGGTGATGTGGACGCCTTCATCGCCGATATATCAAAAACGAGGGGTGTTCCGACCAGCAATCTGCAGGACTACGCAGGGATGATGAAAGGCTTCCTGGACGCGCAGGCGTCCAAGGGAACATGCGAGGCATGGACCACAAATCAGGTGTACATTGCGCTCGGCATGCTCCTGTCTTCAGCGGCTGTGCTAAAGATCGACGCGTGCCCATTAGAGGGTATCACCCCAAGCAAATACGACGAGATCCTCGGCCTTGAGGGGAGTGGTTATTCGACGAAAGTAGCGTGTGCCCTTGGGTATCGATCCGCCGAAGACGCCGCGGGCTCCTACGCGAAGGTGCGCTTCCCACGGGCCCGAATCGTCCAAGATGTATAAGAGGATGTGGCCGGCTTGCTGGAAGTGGCTTCCCCAAAAAACGTATGCCGCGCCAGGTCTCTCACTATCATATTGGCCCTCGTAGCGCTCTGTCTCGCCGCCGCGGCGCTCCGGTGGCCACTTGTAACCGCAAACGATCGGTTTTTTCGCGATGAAGACGACGCCCACCATTTCAACCGGGTGGTCGAAATGGTCAAGCGTCGAGATTTTAACCCCCACTATTTTAACAAACCGACACTACACCTCTACCTGAGGATGCCAGTAGTAGCCGCTGGCTACCTACGCGCCAAATCACTCGGGGAGATCTCGGCTATTTCCGAACTTCGTACGCGGGATCCGTTCGGTATTTCTGGCTATGCCTTCACGGCATCCCACCCCACTGTCCTACGATGGAACAGAGGGTTCAGCGTCTTGTTAAGTGTCGGTGTGGTCGCCCTCGCGTTTCTTATAACCCTCCAGCTGGGGATGGGTCTCAACTACGCTATCTTGGCTGGGACGATCACCACCCTCTCTCCCGAAGTGGTGAAAAATTCCCACTTAATTGCGGTCGATACTCTCATGGCGCTTTTGTGTCTTCTGGCGAGCTCACTAGGCATCTACGCTTTTCGCAACAGCGCCAAAAAACTGCTTCCAATCACCGGCGTCATCGCGGGGCTAGCGGGGGCCGCTAAATACAACGCCTTACCGATCGTTTCGGTACCGATCGTCGCATGGGCCTGTAAGGATAGAAGCCGTCGTGGCCTTGCCCTGGCGGTCCTGGCGCTACCCATCGGATTTTTAATCGGATGCCCCTACTCCCTCATATCATGGCGCGAATTTATACGGGGTGTCACCTACGAGGCGTGGCACTATTCGATCGCGGCTCACGAAGGTCACACAGCTAACCCGGGGCTAGACCAGGCGCTGTTCTATCTCTCGTGGCTAACGCGGGATGGCGTAGGGATCCTCGCGTCGATTCTCGCGCTTTTAGGTCTTAGCTCTCTACTAAAAGAGAGGAGCGCTTCTGGCGTAGTCTTTCTCTCGTTCCCAATCACGTATGCCGTTTTCATGATCTCTCAAAAAACAAACTTCACCCGAAATATGGTAGTGCTCGTGCCGTATGCCTCCATTATCGCCAGCTGTGGGTTAGCGACCATCGCTCGTGGGATCAGGAGTGTCGTCGCCCGGCGAGCGCTAGCGGTCGGGTGCGCCTTAATCATCGTGATACAGAACTTACTCCCATCTTTCGCCTTTGTTTCTTCACAGACCAAGCCAGACTCGCGAGAGGAGATAGTTTCTTGGATCGAGGCGGAGCGAACGAAGGGCGTTGACATCGCGATAGCCGGCCCCCTCCAAGCGCCTCCCCACCTTTTCTCTATATCCGGGGTAGACGCGTTCAACCCCAAAGAAGCGAGCTCGGCGGACCTTATTCAAAGGGGTTATGACTATGTTGTAACCGAGCCTAGACTCACCAAGGAGAGAGAGAGAGAGCTTATCTCTCTCATCAAAGAGATCCCCGGAGCTAGCGAGGAGCGGCGTTTTCCAGATTCGCCCGCCATACAAATTTACCAACTGAATAAAGACAAACTGGCCGAGAGTTTCGCTCAAACCCCAGCCACCATCGATATTGGAAGATCTAACTTAGGTGAACGCCCACGGTGCTACACGGAGCAAGAGGACTATTGCTGGCTGACGAACAAGAGAACGAGCATGAAGCTCGGAGGGCTCAAAAACGATCCCTCAAGCGCTGTAAAGCTCTCCGTTATGACCCCCTGGAGGGGTCAGTGGATCACTATCCTTTCTCAGTCCGGCGTCACCATATATGAAGGGTCCGCTCCTGAGCCGAACACATGGTCAGAGCTATCCTTGGCGCTACCTATCGGCACAACCGAGCTCGTGATCCAACTGAGCCAGGTTCACTCACTCGAATCGCGCTCTCTAGGCAAGGACCGCAGAAGGCTCGGTCTCGCTATTCGCGTCGTTGAACCACAAGCCTAATTGCTCGATTTTGCGGCCTTCTGGACACGCCCACGCGATACCGGGTAACCTACTCCTATGATAGTAGTAACGGGTGGGGCTGGATTTATCGGGAGCGCTTTTGTCGCCACGCTGAACGGCCACGGCATCAAAGATATCTTGGTAGTTGACGAGCTTGATTCGAACGCCCGTGAAAAAAATCTCGCCAACAAGTCTTTCTCTCAATACATCGGCAAGCGTGAATTCATCGAATCAGTGAGGTCAAACGCGCTACCGAAAGGTATCGACGCGGTCGTTCACCTTGGCGCATGCTCAAGCACTACTGAGAAGAACGTTGAATATCTTCGGGAAAACAACTTTGAGTATTCCCGACTACTCGCTGAATACTGCATCGCCCGCGATATCCGATATATCTACGCTAGCAGCGCCGCGACATATGGCGATGGCTCGTTTGGTTACGATGATGACATCTCCCGCCTGGAGCAGCTTAAGCCGCTCAACCCCTACGGGCAATCGAAGCACGACATGGATCTCTGGGCCCGAAACTCAGGAGCGCTCAACAATGTCGTGGGTCTTAAGTTCTTTAACGTCTACGGCCCCAATGAATATTATAAAGGCTCAATGGCGAGTGTGGCGTGGAAAGCGTTCAATACGATACGCGCCACAGGCTCATTCTCTCTCTTCAAGTCCCATCGGGTCGATTACAAGGACGGGGAGCAGAAGCGCGACTTCGTTTACGTCAAAGATTGCTGCTCGATTATGTGGTGGCTGGTTAGGAATCGGGGTGTGACCGGTCTCTATAACGTTGGTTCGGGAGAGGCTCGATCATGGAACGATCTCCTCAAGGCCGTATTTCAGGCGATGAATACGACCGTGAACATCTCGTACATAGAGATGCCGGAGGATCTTAGGGCCCACTATCAATACTTTACCGAGGCCCCCATGGGTAGGCTTAGGGCGGCAGGCTACAGCGAAAGGCTTTACTCCCTTGAAGAGGGGGTACGGGACTACGTCACCAACCACCTCATTCAACCAGACCAGCATTGGTAGAACGAGTGGCGGCGCCCCCAGACCAAGGGCGTAATGGGCGCCCCTTTTTGACATGCCTCTCCACCCCCGGAGCTGTAATGTAAAAAATTTGCCACTTCCCTGTTAAGATCCCGTGAATACAGCACCGCCCGAGCCCCCTTAAACATCATCCTCTTACGGGGATGTGTATAATGAACGCCAATCTAAGGAGTGCCGAAGTTCTTCGGTTTGAAATAGGGGTCAATGCGGCGGCTTACGGCTCGCTGGTAGCGGGCCTTCGGGAGCTCAATCAGGCACCATCAAACCCCCGTACATTTCGGCGGGCCATCAAGGCCTCTGTGGAGCTTGACCTTGCATCCCGGCGCTACCTTATTCGCTCCCTAGGTCGCCATACCCTCCCGCGAGCTGTCGCGGTCAATCCAGGTAGCAGAACACACTCGAACCTGAGCGGCGTACTTACCTCCTCCCTTCGAGAGCAAGACGCTCACGATCTAGCTTCTCTTATCGAGAAGATAATCGACGCGGCTCCTCAAATCTCGGGAGACGCCCTGCACGTTTTTAGAGAGGACCTTGAGTTTCATGTTCTTGGTGAGTCGGAGGAAAACGATCGCCCCACTCAGACTATCGCGATAGCAAGAACGTTAGCGCCCTCCCTATTCCTTGATATCGATGACTCTCCTACGCTTGTAGTGCCCGAACGACCGGAGGGGATTATTGAGCTCGCCGTCGCAGCTCTAAGAAATGAGGCTCGACTCCTCTCACCGATCAAAGCATCAGTATCATCGAATACAATTGAAATCTCGGCTCGACTAACGCTCCCGCTCACACCGACAGTTCCAGTTGATCTTTTCCTGCACTGGGGGAGCTACGAGGAGCTGGCGCCCTCGTGGCAAGATGAGCCACTTCTTTCAGTGGATGGAGCCACAACCGGGCCACTTTCCATCTCTCACAAAATTCACGCGCCTCATCGCGGTAGGCATGGCGCGACGCTCTTTCTCAGGGCCCGGGGGTCGACTGAATCAGTATGGCTGGGACGCTTTTCATCTGACGACGCCCACTTTTATATCTCCTCTGATGATTCCACCGTCACGCAGGAACGCGCGGCGATGCTTTCCGAGATGCGAACAGTAGCGGCTGATATTTTGGCTCTGAGCGCCGACGTTCCACACACACTTACTACTCAGATCGAGACAATTCAAACGCACGCTCCACACATTGGGATTGGGGCAATCCTGAAGGAGGTCGTGGACTCCGGCAAGCTCCACGTCGCTCTTGACGACTGGTGTGAGAAAATCTTGGAGCAGCCAGAGCATGATAAGCTCAGGTCTCTACTCCTCAACTACGGGATTGGCGAGGTGGTTTTCTCCACACCGGAGGGGCCCCATGCCGCCGCTGGGGGACTCGCCCAGGTAATCTCCGGGCTACCCCCAGAGCTCTGCCAGCGAGGCATACCGGTCTCAATCATCACTCCCCTCTATAGTGGTGAAAACGGAAATAAGCATCCTTCCGCCCAACACCTCCTGGCTCATGGCGTGCGGATCGGCGGCAAGGTTGTGATACCCGAGTACGTCGGCTCAATAACCGTAAACCTTGGCCCGACCTATCACTATGGAACCACGAACCACCGTCGAGCGCCGTCGACTCTACCGATTAAGGTATTTTTAGCTCAGGTTGAGAACCTACGGATATTTCTTCTCTCTAACTCCTCTGTGTTCGATCAACTCTACCGACCAGTGTACGCTGACGAGCAGTTGAGGCGCGCGGTGGTACTTTCGCGCGCCACTCTTGAGGTTATCGCCACTGATCATTTCGGTGTTAGGCCATCGGCGATCATCTCCAACGATTGGATGACCGCCTGTGTGCCGGCGTTAGCGACCCTAGACCCCAACTACCGTAACGTGCCTTGGCTCAGGGAATGCAAAACGATCCACATGATTCATAATGGAGGCGCGGATTACCACGGACGCCTTCCCGCGCACATCAACAACGAGGATCTCTGGCCGATGCTTAATCTCGCCCCCGACCACTTCTTCGGCTTTAGAGATCCGCACAACTCCAATCTGCTGAACTTTACGATGGCGGCCGCGCAACACGCTACCGGCGGTATCCTGACCGTCAGTCAACCGTACGCCCAACAGATATGCGCGCCGGGTGGAGGTGACGGTGTCGATTACGTGCTACAGCACAGGCGTGGATCCGTCTTCGGGATAAGCAATGGCATCAACCGAGTCGAGATAGACCGCTATCTCTCCTCCCTTCGCTCCGACTCAAAGTACGACCTCTCGACAACAGCGGGGCTACTTAAGGCTAAAGCTGACGCGCGCTGTAGCCTGCAGGAAACGTATGGCCTACAAGTCTCCCCTCAGGCGCGACTTGTAAGTTTTGTTGGTCGAATGGCCGAACAAAAAGGTCTCACGCTCCTATCCGCTCCGCTTGGTGCCCCAGGAATATCCGCTCTCGAAGACATCTTGGTGAGACACTCTGATGTACAACTCCTATTCGCGGGGCCGCTCACAGAAGGCGATCGTAGCGCCCACGATCTGCGACAATGCCTCTGGCATCTTGCGTCCAAATATCCCGGCCGAGTGGCGGTTCACTTTGATTACGTTCCTCACTCCAAAGCTCTCGAAATTATATTTGCCAGCGCCTTCTTCCTCATGCCCTCACGCTTTGAGCCCGGGGGCATAACACAGCTCGAAGCGCTTGCGGCGGGGACTCTGGTAATCGGTCGTAACGTTGGGGGGATCTCCGCCACCATAGAGAACTATGATTCACGATCGATGTCAGGGAATGGATTTCTCTTTAATGACTTTACCCCTGGCGCATTCGCCGCGACCGCTGACTGGGCTCTCAGTAGCGCCCGCGACACAGCGGTCTATGAAATGCTCGTATCAAACGCTCGCTCCGCTCGGCACGCCTGGGCGGATAGAGTTCCCGCCTACCAGGCGATGCTGCAACGGATCATTCTAGGGGAGGAGGAGTTTAATTCTCTTGGCTGGAACGCTCACTATCAGGAAGCGCTGAAATCTCTGAGCGTAGGCTAGCTTCATCGAGCTAATGATCAGAGCACTAATATCAGCAACCCAGCATACATGATGATTGTACCTATGATCCGTCGCAACCGATCCTGTTCTTGAAACCACGCTCCTCCAATTGCGACAGTTATCAACATGGCCATTCTGGTTAATCCAAGCACGACATGAGCCGGAAGGTGAACAAGCGCAACCATCTTTGCCACCATAAATAGGGTTTCGAAGAACCCTCGAATCAGAAAACTACTAGCGTTCGATCGAAGCGCTATCCCCACAGAGGAAATGCGGCGCAGGGTCGGAACCGCCAAGAGCGCCGCGCAAAGCGTCATCGAGAAAGCGGATGTTACCGGACCGGCGTGCCCAACCGCGATACGATCGAAGCAAGAGTTGATAGCGAAAGCGAAGGAGGCGCCGATTGCGTACAGAATAGCGGCCCACTGCGCCAGACCCCCCGTTTTGTCGTCCCGTTTAATGAGAACCAATCCTCCAAACACAATGACCGCAATCCCCACAACCTCAGATGACCGAACTCGGTCTCCGGTCAGAAATGGCGAGATGCCAGCGAGAATGAGGGGGGAAAGGGAGAGCAAGCCGCTGACGAGCGACACATCCCCCACGGCAAACGCCCTCATTTTAAAACCTTCCGCGAAAACGTCGGTCAATCCGCGCAGGAACACCAGGATGAGAAACTCCCTCGATACGATCAATTGCTCGCCACCCGCCAGACAAAGGGCGGTTAGAATAGCGGCGTAGAACGGCAGCGCGAAGAGAAAGGAGGCGAATGTCGACAGGTCGGGGCTTACCCTAGCGGCCAGAGCCTTACTTACCAGATCCTTCGCGCTCGAAGCGCATGCGCTGAGCAACGCGGCCAGCACCCCCATAGATAGCCCCTTATGATTGAAACCGGGTGTGTGCAATCTACTCCACCTATCCTACCGCGAGCCATCCGTGTTTTAGCCCGTGGAATGGCTCCGGGTGTCGGTATACACTCGGGCGTACTATGCTTTCTCTCAAGACCCGCGATCGATTGGTATCCACGTTGCTCTACCTTCTCTTGTCGGCAGCTTGGATTATCGCCACCCCTGGGTGGTGCCAGCCGAAGGCGCCGGGTACCGCGGCGGTAATCCGGGTAGTGGATGGAGATACCCTCGAAGTACAGTGGGAACGGAAGCGCGAGCACCTAAGACTTATTGGTGTTAACACCCCTGAGAGCAAAAAAAACAGATTGGCTGGATCTCAAGCCGAGCGAAGCGGACGAGACGTGGCTACAATTATCAATCTCGGGAAACGAGCGGCAATTAAGACGTCGGAGCTCGCGCCACAAGGAACTTCCTTAAGACTAGAGTTCGATGCCGACCGCAGGGACAGATACGGTCGACTGCTAGCGTACGCCTACCTACCGAATGGCGCTATGCTAAACAACGAGCTCGTTCGTCTCGGCTATGCTCAAACAATGACGGTCCCACCAAATGTAAGATATGCCAAACGATTCGCCGAAACCATGAGAGAAGCGCGTCAAGCCAAACGAGGGTTTTGGGGGCAGGATGGATTTTGATGAGGCACCCTCGCCTATCCATGAAAACGGCGTCAGTAGTTACCTTTTACGCCTCGTGATACAATAACATCATGACCGAAGAGCACCTCGACCCCCGACGTCCAAGCCAGGAAGTTACGCTACATGTAACGGGCCTTCATTGCACAAATTGCGCGCTCTCGATTGAGAAGCACCTCCGACGTTTCGGAGTAGTCGATCCTACCGTTGATTTCGCCACAGGCAGAACGAGCTTTAGCCTATCAGGCCCTCATAAGCTGGGCGAAATCGTGGAAAGCATTAAAGGTCTGGGGTATTCAGTGACCGAATCCGCCGGCACCCAACCCCAAAAGCGGGACGTCGGTCTCTATGTAAAAACTTTCATCAGCGCTCTCCTAACACTTCCGATGCTAGCGGGCATGTTCTTTTCCGTTCACTGGCTACACGACCCGATCGTGCAGGCTATTCTCGCGACGCCGATATTTTTTGTGGGGATCACCCACTTCGGGATCAGCGGAATACGATCGCTCCGCGCTGGCGTGGCAAACATGGATGTGCTGATCGCCGCGGGTATATTGGCGGCCTATAGCGCAAGCATAATTACCATGGCCTACGGACTCTCTCACGAACTACTCTTCTTTGAGGCAGTCGGGTCAATCGTCACCTTCGTCTTGATCGGCCATCTCCTTGAGGAGCTCGCCGTTAGAAAAACAACCTCAGCGATTGAGGACCTCTCTCGACTTCAACCGCGGGACGCTACAAGGATAACGAGCTATCAAAACGGAAGCGAGACGGTTGAGATTGTACCGGTCACGGAACTGAGGGCGGGAGATCTATTACAAGTTAATTCTGGCGACAGGACTCCTACGGACGGAATTATCACCAAGGGGGCTGGAAGCTTCGACGAATCGATGCTTACCGGCGAATCCTTACCGGCTGACCGCGGCGAGGGCGCCAAGGTGGTCGGAGGGACCGTTCTGATCGATGGATCGGTTGTTGTCCGTGTCACAGCGATCGGTGATAGCTCAACTCTGGCGGGGATTATTAAACTTGTGCGCGAGGCACAGCAACGCAAACCTTCAATTCAGAGGATTGGGGATGCTGTAAGCGCCGTTTTCGTTCCGGCGGTTCTAACTATAGCGCTCAGCTGTCTCGTCATTAGCTGGCTATTCTTCGATCTCTCCTTCGCGCAAGCCATGGTGAGATCTCTCGCTATCGTGGTTGTCGCCTGCCCATGCGCTATGGGCTTGGCGACGCCGACCGCTATTATGGTGGCGCTGGGTCGCGCGGCGAAGACCGGCATCCTCATCCGAGGCGGGGATACACTTGAGCGCCTCGGACAGGTTCAGCACGTAGCCTTCGACAAAACTGGAACGCTGACCGAGGGAGATATCGCGATCAAGGATCTACAAGTATGTAACGGGGCCAGCCCAGACTATGTTAAAACCCTCCTCGTCAGCCTCCAGAGAGGCTCGTCTCATCCAATAGCGCAAGCCATAACGAAACGATTTCAGGATCCAACTCGCCAACTCGTTCCTCTCCACTCCTTCGTCGAAACCAAGGGCGTCGGCATTGAGGCCCAGGGGAACACCGGCGCGCGTTATCAATGTGGTGGTCGAGCTCTCGCGTTAAAACTCGGAGTGAGTAGCCAAAATGATGTCATTCTATGCGAGAATGGAAAACTTATCGCCTCGCTTTCGCTCCAGGATCAAATCAGGCATGAGGCACCTGACGTTATACAACAGGTCCACAAACTCGGTTGCTCAACATCTCTGATCAGCGGTGATACTTTAGAGAGATGCCGAGAGGTCGCTGATGCTGTCGGTATTACATCAGTGCATGGACAACAACTTCCGGATCAAAAATTAGAGCTGCTGCGCTCCCTTCAGTCGACACGCGCCGCTGCCTATGTTGGAGATGGGATTAACGACGCGCCAACGCTAGCGGAGGCGGGGGTGGGAATATCTATTAGCTCGGGCTCAGATATTGCGATTCAGTCTGCCCAGGTTCTCCTCACAGGAAACTCGATAGTCGCGCTCCCCGCGGCGATCAGACTGGCGCGCCTCACGGTGAGCACTATCAAGCAGAACCTTTTCTGGGCGCTAGTGTACAACCTCGCCACGGTGCCTCTTGCGGCGAGTGGCTACATCTCTCCTCTAGCGGGAGCCCTACTAATGACCTGCTCTGATCTTGTGATCGTTGGGAACTCCCTGCGAATTAAGTACAGGTCGATCACTTAAAGGGGCTCTAAAATCTCATGCCTTACGGCATCAATGATAATAAAAGGCGTCATTTCAATGGGTTGGATTAAGGCGTTCGTACGCGCTATAATCTAGCGGTTATGGACACTGAAGCTTCACAGATCCGAAACGGCGAGTCCGCAATAGAGTACGGCCAATCGATCATCAGGGAAGAGATTGCGGCACTCTCTCAGGTAGCTCAACTACTTGATCAATCTTTTGCCGATGCCGTTAACACGATCCTCTCACTCCCACCGGGTTCGCGCATTGTCGTCTCAGGGATGGGGAAAGCCGGATTCGTCGCTCAAAAGATCTCGGCCACCCTCTCCAGTATCGGCTTCCCAAGCTTTTTTCTTCACCCTGCGGAAGCTGTCCACGGCGACCTCGGGCGCTTTACAAAGAACGACCTCGCTCTACTCCTCTCGAACTCAGGCGAGACATCCGAGCTGGTTCGATTGTTGCCAACACTAAAAGAGAGGGGCAGCCACATCATCGCTATCACAAGCGCAAACACCTCTACGCTCGGAAAGCATAGTGATATCGTGATCCAGACAGGCATCTTGCTCGAAGCCGGCCCCCTCGGACTCGCTCCAACCACAAGCACAACCGTTATGATGGCGCTCGGTGATGCTCTGGCAATGACCCTCGTTAAGAAAAGAGGCTTCACGAGGGAGGAGTTCGCCGCCTTCCATCCCGGGGGTGACCTCGGTCGCTCCCTGATGCTCGTCTCAGATATCATGCGAACAGGCGACAGCTGCTGCGTTGTGCACGAGACCCTTGAAACCAAGCAGGCGCTCCGGATGATTACTGAAACAAAGGGGCGTCCTGGAGCCGCGAGCATCGTGGACAGCAGCGGCGCAATTGTTGGCGTATTCACAGATGGCAATCTCCGTAGGTGCCTTGAGAATGACAGCGGCTTCCTGCAGAAGCCGATCGGGTCGGTTGGATCGCGAGCGCCTATTACCATTACCGCGGAGAGGCTGGCCTATGAGGCCGCGCGCGTTATTCAGGAGAGAAAGATCGATCAGCTGATCGTGGTCGACGCGGAGAATAAGCCGATCGGACTGATCGACATTCAAGATCTCCTCTCGCATGGAATGATACGGCCGGGCCGTTAAATGTCGCTCGTGAGAGACACATCCGGATCCTGCCTCTATCCTTCGGCAGAAGTGCTTCCCTCGGCGTGAAACGTGCCCACTACTTTCGGGTGCAAAGACCCCAGAGAAGAGGCCACCACTTTGGGTTACATGGAGAGCAGCTCTCCCCTCCCGCACCCTGCTGAAGCCGACGCAAGGCTCGCTGCCGCTCACTTCGCCCCTGGATCAAACTCTGCTTGCCCACTCTTATGTTACGCCTCCGCGCGGAAATGATTATGAGAAGGATGGCGAGAAGTCGGCGCAGCCTGCCTCCCTCCTGTTCAATAATAGTTAGCGCCAGCGCCCATGCGCGGGATCGCCCATGTGCTTGACTGCCCATGTAATTAGAGGGGATCCCTGAACCGGACTCTCCGACCCACACATTGTCGCAAAGTCCTTAAGCAAGTAGAGTATTTGGGTGTACCTAATAGCTCTCAAAATGTTGGTCGGTAACCGGGGGAAGTTCTTCGCCATGGTTTTTGGTGTGGCGCTCACCTCGCTTATCATTACTCAGCAATCCTCTATCTTTGTTGGGCTGATGTCACGCACCGTTGGATTTATCTTTGACACGCCCCTCCCCGACCTGTGGATTATGGATCCTAAGGTTCAGTTCGTTGACGACATTAAACCACTACAAGACACAAAGCTCCTTCAGGTGCGCGGCGTTGAGGGCATCGACTGGGCGGTCCCTTTATACAAGGGGTCCCTACGCGCTCGACTCGCGAACGGGACATTTCAGACATGCAACGTCATAGGACTTGACGACGCTACTCTGGTTGGCGGTCCGCCAACGATGCTCAATGGGAAAGTCTCTGACTTGCGACTAGCTGACTCGGTCATCGTCGACGAGGCTGGTGCTACAGGTAAGCTCGCTAAGCCTGGCGCCTCCCCGAACGATCCGAAGATCCCGCTTGCTGTTGGAGATATTTTGGAGCTGAACGACAACCGAGCCGTAGTAGTCGGCATAGCTCGAACGACTCGGACATTTCAATCTCAACCGGTCGTTTACACAACGTACTCTAGGGCGACTCGATTCGCCCCTCGAGAGAGAAAGCTACTCTCTTTTATCCTCGCGAAGGTTCGACCAGGCAGTGATCCGGCCGAGGTTTCTAAGCGAGTCGCGGCGCAGACAGGATTGGCGGCGTATACTGCCCCGCAATTTAAGAGCCTTACCATCCGTTACTTTATGCGCAGCACCGGGATACCAATTAACTTTGGAATGGCCGTCGCTTTAGGTTTTCTTGTTGGCGTAGCGATCGTCGGGCAAACTTTTTTTAGCTTTATAACCGATAACATGCGCTACCTTGGGATCCTCAAAGCGATGGGTGCCTCGAACCAGCTCCTCTTTATTATGATCATCTTGCAAACCCTCCTCGTTGGCGCTCTCGGAAGTGGTCTCGGGATGGGAATCGCGTCCCTCACTAGCATACTCTCGAAGAACTCTGAGCTCGCTTTCTATATGCCCTGGCAGATACCGATCATCACGCTTCTGGCTACCACGTTAATCACTCTACTTACGACAATCTTTACCCTCCGCAAGGTGCTTCGACTTGAGCCCGGTATCGTTTTTAGAGGATAGGAATGGAACAAGCGATCCTCTGTAGTGGAGTAACCAAGAATTACGGGACCCCGAATAACCTTACCCCAGCTCTGCGGGGAATAGATCTTGAGGTTAAAGCGGGGGAGCTCTTCATGTTGGTGGGTCCCTCCGGATGCGGAAAAACGACCCTGATCTCTGTAATCGCTGGAATCCTGGACCATGACGCTGGCCAGTGCCTCATCTTCTCCCAGAATCTTGACGACATGACTGATGGCGAGAGGACCGCGTTTCGTGGAAAACACGTCGGGTTTGTCTTTCAGGCTTATAACCTGATTCCAACACTCACAATAACAGAGAACGTCACTATTCCACTCTTGCTTAACGGCTACTCTCGTCCGGAAGCTCACTCTCGCGCCGAAGGAGTGCTGCGACGCGTCGGACTTGAGTCAAAGCTCAATTCGCTTCCAACCGAACTCTCGGGAGGTCAGCAACAACGGGTGGCGATAGCTCGGGCTCTCGTCCACAATCCGCGCTTAATTGTCTGCGATGAGCCAACCAGTGCCCTCGATCACACAACAGGCGGAGAGATTATGGAGATATTTCGCCGGGAGGCGTTACAGGAGGGCAGAACTCTCGTTATCGTTACTCACGACGCTCGCATATTCCACTACGCCGATCGCATAGGAGTGATGGATGACGGTCGAATTACGAGGATCGTTAATTCACCCCAGGAGCTGTAAGGGGCTGGCGATTATAGCCCCCAGAAGGTGCCCCCAAATTTAGATTGAGCGTGCCATCATAAGACCTTCCGCCAAAATTATCTTTACCCCCGGATCCTGCCTCGTGGGCGCGGGATAACGCGGCTAATTGTCTCTGGGCATTACGCTCTTGTTTGCGTACTATTATCACTCAGGCGGGGTGGTGGGATTTGAGAGGATCACGGCACCTGCAATACCGAATTTTTCGCCTTACCGTTTAGGACAAGCCGCCCACATTTGTGATGGAGTGCCACCATGAAGAGCCCACAGGAAAATGAGATTCACCCCACGGCGATTATTTCAGGCGATGTACGTCTGGGAAAAAGCAATCGAATCCTCGCGTACTGCGTTCTTGAGGGCCCCCTTGAGATAGGGGACAACAACGTAGTTGGCCCCCACGTAACGATAGGAACTCCGGGGGAAAACTCTCGCGAGCCTCACTATGACACCTCAAAGAAAGTAATTACTATTGGAAGCAACAATATCATCCGTGAGTTTTCTACCGTCCAGAAACCTTGCTTCACCGATTTGACTCGCATCAACTCAGGAGCTTTCCTAATGCATGGCGTGCATATCCCGCACGACGCCACCTTGGAGGATAAGGTGGTATTCGCGCCGCTTGTGGTTATAGGTGGTAGCACGACCATCCTTGAAGGGGCGAATCTTGGAATCTCATCAACAACCCACCAGAACACGGTGGTGGGCCAGTATTCAATGGTGGCGATGGGAGCCGTGGTGACTAAGAACGTGAAGCCTTTCAGTAAACATATTCCGGGCAAGCCACCAAGCGTAAACGAGTACGCCATTACCAAGTACGGCTTTGAGGCGTGCGCTGACGAGATTCGGGACTACGTGTTGCGCAATGTGGCGCCCAGATCGGAGCGAATAGGCAATCTGATAAGCCACTATGAAAGACTGCACGTTGCCTCGTGTCGCCCGCAGTACTAGCGCTTTGGGCACCATCCTATAGCCTCTTTGTCATAGACACGGAGGTAGGATTATGAGGATATTTTCGGGGAAGGCGTTGTATGAGGCGAGATCTCTCCTTGTCCGCTCTACTCGCGCCTCACCCCATGCCGAGCTTGCGGGAGTTACGGACGACGGTCAAACTATGCGAATCGTTAATTCACTAGGAGAGCTGTGAGGCGCTAATCCACTATGGCAACAAAAAATCTCCCGAATGCAAGGTTCTACATCCTCCCGGTGATGGCTCTCCTCGGGGTTATCTTCGTTATACGAACGGTGATCACAGGAAGCGTTCCTCCGCCAGTCGCTCCCCCAGTTGTTGAGCCTGCGCGAGCTCCCTTTCCCCGTTTTGTTGCGGGCTCAGGAATAATTGAGGCGATCAGCGAAAACATAGCGATCGCCTCTCCGCTAGCGGGAGTCATTAAGGAGGTCTTTGTGAGGGCTGGGGATACTGTGGACAAGGGTCAGCCTCTCTTCGCGCTTGATGACCGTGACGCTCGAGCCGAGCTCACTGTAAGGAGAGCTCAGGTTGAAAAAGCCAAGGCCCAGCTGGTCGACGCGCAGACCCAACTCGGACTCTACAAGGGGGTAAACGATCCGGGCGCCATTATGAGAGGAGAACTCGCGAAGAGAGAGAGCGCTGTGGCCGTAGCCAAAGCGGGCGTTGAGGAGGCCGAATCGCAGGCTCTATCGATTGAGACCACCCTAGAGAGGATGACGATTACCTCTCCCATCAATGGCTCCGTGCTGCAATCAAAGGCGCGCGTGGGAGAGTTCGCCCCAGCGCAAGTTATGAGCGCCCCCCTCATGGTCGTTGGAACAACCACACCCCTTGCGGTTCGGGTAGATATCGATGAGAACGACGCGTGGCGGGTTGAGGCCGGAAAAGCGGCGCGAGGCACCCTGCGGGGCAATACCGGAATCTCCTTCCCGCTCAGCTTCGTGCGCTTTGAGCCATACGTTGTACCGAAGAGATCTCTGACGGGCGAGAGCACCGAACGGGTCGACACCCGCGTTCTTCAAGCGATCTACTCCTTTGATAAGGGAGATCTACCAATCTACGTTGGGCAGTTGGTGGATGTTTTTATTGAGAGCTCCAAATAACGACTCTAGCGCCCCTGCCACGTAGGTCACGCCGAACAGCTATGCTATCTTGATTCCCATGATCGCTGTATGCGGTGGCAGTGTACTTGTAGCTGCCTGCGGCGAAAAATCGAATCCGCTCCGAGAGCAAGGTAAAGTATACTCGTTATCCTCTGGCACATCGATTATAGCGCGGGCAGAGGCGTTACTGGATGGCCTCCTCCTTTCGCCTGAATCAGTTTCTTAACAAGGATGTTAAAAGAGCGGAGCTGCCCCGAGGACGCGCATGATTCCGTGATTAGTACTGGCCGGTTTTCCACCGTACGATCGCGATGGGATCCAGCCCGACCTCAGGGATGTCAGCTGGTAGCAGAGGGCAGCAGACCTCAAATTCCTGATTGGTCCCTACCCAAAGGAGTTTACCAGTTGGAAAGGCGCTCTTGAGACCACCCGCATTCATAGCTAAGACGACCGTTTGGTCACTCAGAGCTTTCAGAGCACTGGGCATTTTGCGACCGCACGCTTGATAGAGCTGCTCGGCAAAGGAACCCTCAAAACCCGGCCTGCCGTAGTATAGCGCGGCCTTGAGATCGCGACTCAGCGAGAACCCATAGTCACACCCCAAGGCTCCAGAAAAATCGGTGACTTTTTCAGCTAGGAGCCACTCTCGGTCCATCGGGTCGACCCATCCGATGTGCCGCATCACTACGTAGTCGAGCATCAGCGTTGAGTGATACAGCCTTTTCGCGTCACCCCACACCGCTCGCGGATCGTCCGCGGCATGAAGAAAATTACCAGAACTTGAACTGAACAGCTCTTGATCGAAAGTGATGGTTTCCATTAATTCGCGGAGCGTTTCCTCTGAGGGCAGCTTCTGTGTCGAGTAGAATGTAAGACCCTCTGGCCGCAGATACGGTCCCGTGGCGAGCTCTCGGAGCTCCTCAAGGGCAGCGGTGAGTTCAGGGGACATGTAGCGCGAGGGTGCTAGCTCAACGATTTCGCCTGCCTCCTTTTTAACAGCTGAAGCAACGAGCTTGAGCTCCTCTGCGAGCTCGCTCGGCAAGGCTACGCCGGGCCACTGGTGTGGCGAGTGGTTGTGCGGTGACTCTCGGTGTCTAGAGACGCGCTCCATCGGATCTGTTCCCGTATGGTGTGCCGGTTGAATAGACAGGCTCCCCTTATTACTTGATAAGGTTATGGGTCACCCTTGTGGGCGTGTGCCGCCAGCTTTCCTTTAACTGATTCAAGCTAGCGCGTGCCAACCACCAAAACCGCGCCTAAATAATTAGATTGGTGATATAACTCGGTAATTAATTGACCTTCTTATCCTTCATACAACTCCGTTGGGTGCCTGTCGGTGTCTCGCCAAAGTGGCAAGTCCGACAGTCAAAATCCCGGTGGCCTTTGCGGATCTAGCGTCTTTTCTCGCGAACTCTCCCCATGAACCAGACACGATAACCATCCGGGAGTAGTTTGTTAGCTTTGGCGACTGAGGCCAAGATGCCCTGCTATATTCCTGGGCTTTTTTTGTGGCCCGTGCATACATTTCGAGAGAAATGGGATTTGCCATTTTCATTGAATAGCCGTCTTATGGGTCGGGTTGAATAGATAGAGAGGAACCAAAGATGACTTACAGTAATCACGATCTAGATATCGTTCATAGAGATGGGCGGGTCTGGAACACCTGGAACTTCGCCGCTCTTTGGATCAGCATGAGCCTATGCATCCCTTCATACATGTTAGCCAGCTCTCTTATTGAAGGGGGAATGAACTGGTGGCAAGCGCTACTGACGGTCTTTCTCGGCAACGCGATCGTTGTGGTCCCCATGGTTCTTAACGGCGCCGCGGGCGCCGAGTACGGAATTTCGTTCCCGGTTTTTGCCAGGGCGAGCTTCGGGATTCGTGGAGCGAACATCCCTGCCCTCCTTCGGGCGATAGTAGCGTGCGGGTGGTTTGGTATTCAGACGTGGATAGGGGGATACGCGATCTATCAAGCCGCGCGCATCTGGGCTCCCTCCCTGGCGGCTCTTCCTCCCGTATTCCCCCACTCATTGGGTCTGGAAACGGGCCCAGCGATAACCTTCATCCTCTTTTGGTTAGTAAACATGGTTGTCGTCTATCTCGGTATCGAGAGCATTCGGAAACTGCTAGTCCTTAAGGCGATCTTTCTGCCAGTGGCGGCTCTGGCGCTCTTGATCTGGGCTATTAGGTCAGCTTACGGCCTAGGCCCGATCCTCGCTCAACCGGCAAAATTCGCCTCAAGCGCTGAGTTTTTTAAATTCTTTTTCCCAGCTTTAACCGGCATGGTTGGATTCTGGGCGACCCTTTCGCTCAACATCCCCGACTTTACCCGGTACGCCAGCTCTAACCGCGCGCAGCTGTGGGGTCAGATTATAGGGCTTCCAACCAGCATGACAGCGATAGCGTTTGTAGGGGTCGTTGTAACGAGCGCCTCGACGATCGTCTTTGGAGAAACGATATGGGATCCCGTTATTTTAACCGCCCGCTTCGACTCTCCTATCCTCGTTTCGGCGGCTATGATCGCTATCGCTATTTCCACGCTCGCCACGAACATCGCGGCCAACATCGTTAGTCCGGCGAACGACTTCGCTCAATTGGCCCCTCGTCTAATAGATTTCAAGCGGGGTGGTTACCTAACGGGTATTCTAGGCATTTTGATCTGTCCGTGGAAACTTGTTAGCGATCCCACTGGATACATCTTCACATGGCTAATCGCCTACTCGAGTTTACTGGGCCCGATCGGAGGCATTCTGATCGTTGACTACTATTTACTCCGAAAAAAACACCTGATCGCGACTGAGCTCTATACCAAAGAGGGTCGTTACTGGTATCGAAACGGATTCAACACCGTGGCACTACTCGCGCTTGTGGCTGGGATCCTCCCAAACGTGCCCGGCTTTCTGACAACCGTTCACTGGATCCCTGAGGAGAGCGTTCCCGCTATTATCCGGCAGCTATACCACTACGCCTGGTTCGTTGGATTCGGAGTTTCGGGCTCTGTCTATTACGGCTTGACCCGTAGATAGGTGGACACGCCGCGCGCGACGGTCCTATCCACTCTCTCTATCATGAGAGGGGGATGTGAACTAACCTCAAACCACCATCAACGATCGCTATCCACGCACCATTCTCATCCTGTTCTACCAGAGCGAGGTCGGTGATGGTCTCTGTTGACACGAACTGGTGCGCCACGGTGCGCCGCCACTCCGGCTCCGGCCCAAACAGAACCACTGCCTTATTGCCAAGACCGACCAGATAGCTCTTCCCCGACTTGGTCACGCTGATCAGCTTAGAGTATCCGTACTGGTCCCTATCGTTCTCGATGAGCTGAAGGGCATACCGCCCACTGGCAGTATCACGTCTCAGCACGCTCACTCGTCCCTGAGCCAATGAACCGTAATTCTGGTGCCACCCATCGCCTATCGCGATTTGAGGGTCATCTTTTCGGCCAAAGAACGTAGCAGCTCGCACACCTCGATACGAAGGAAGCGGGCTCCTCTCGCCATTTTTAATCATGGTGAGATCCCCATCCTGCCCCTGAAGATCCCCGTAGGGCCGACCGACCACCACACATTCCCCCGCTACATCGGTGACATCACCGAGGCGAAAGGTGCCGACCTCGGTGAACATCCACGGAGCTGGCCCCTTTGAATCAAGGAATCCGGTCTTAGTGGTGTACTTGGACTCAAAATAGGTGAGCCACACCTTGCCATCAACATAGCGAAGAAAAGGTACTTGGCTCCGCTCTCCGCTATATTTAAAAACCTCTACTGGAGATCCGCCACTGCCGGGGAAAAGAGTTATCACGGTCTCGGCGGTTAAACTTTTTCTCCCCATTCCTGTCGCCACAAGGAGCCCTTGAGGAACTTCAGTAACTCCCCACACCGCTGCCGCCGCCCTCTTACTCTCCCCGCTCTCAACCAGGAGATCTCCCTTCCTACTAAAGAATCTGAGGGCTCCACGAGCTTCATCGTATGCCGCAATCCTCCCGGGTAGCGAAAATATTTTTGTTATCCCTTCGGTGCCGGGAACCTCCGCTATCGCAGGATTAATAGCGAGAGACAAGCAGAGCATACATGCCGCGAGGCACCGCTTTACTGCTCCATTTATAGAGGCGCGCATCACCTATTCCTCCCTTATGGGCACGAATGGAATTAAGAGCATCCCTGGCAGCGACGCCACGAACGCCATCAGGTAGAGACCCGTGTATCCGATCCCCTCCACGATCACTCCCCCATATCCTCCGACAATCGTGCCGGGGATGGACATAATCGCGCTACCGATCGCGTAGTGCGTTGCCCGGTACTCACGAGAACAGGTGCCAAGGAGGAAAACGAGGAGGGCGGCGCTCCCGAGCCCAGCGGCGATCTGTTCGATGCCGTGTATCAAGGCGATGACCGATAAGCCCTTCGTTGTGAGGGGATCGGGTTTTGCGATCGAGAGCCATATGTAAAGCCAGATATTCGCGTTCATCGCTATCGTGAGGGGCCAAAGGGCTTTTTTTAGACCCATCTTCTGGATGAGCCACCCGCCCCACATGGCGCCAACGATAGTACCGAGAGCCCCAACGATCCCTCCGATCGTAGCGTACTGCTCAGCTGACACTCGCAGTTCACGTAACATGAACGGAGTAACCATCGAGAAGAGAAGCTCATCGCCCATCTTATAGAGAACGATAAAGATAAGTGTTATGAGCACCTGTGGCTGAGCGATGTAGGTTTTAAAACCCTCAACAAAAACTCGTCGGGCCTTGGCGAATTGACTCTCTACCTGGGTGTGGACGATCGTTGAGTGAGGCAATAACGTCGAATGAAGGAACGCCCCTCCGATAAGAGTTATCGCGCCCACACCGAACGCGAGGCACCATCCGTCATACACTGACCCAGAGGTTACGGTGCCCACGCTCCACGCCGCGAAGGCGACAAGACCACTGCGGGCGAACACCATCGCCATTCGGTAGGCGAGGACTCGATAGCCGGAGTAAAGCGCCTGATCCTCTCTCTTTGGAAGCGCTTCTAGGTAGTATCCATCGATCGCTATATCATTTGTGGCGGCGACTATAGCCATCAGTACAAAGACTCCGGCTATCGCTTCAAAAAAGTGAGCGGGTTCAGCCGCGCCTCCGGCGAAGTGCGCTAACAGCGCCACCGCGGCGGTGAGAGCGCCCAACAGGGCCTGCAGCGCTACTTGCCACCCACGTTTAGTTCCCCACCCGTCAACCAGGGGAGCCCACAGAAACTTAATATTCCACGGTAGCCCCAGAAAATTGAGGTACCCTAGATAGCGCTCCTTCACACCGATCTGTGTGAAAAAGACCCCGGAGAGGATCCTCACGATCATAAAAGGCAAGCCCTCCGCGAAGTAGGTGGTACAGACCCATCCTATCGTCCTCTTTTTGGGTGGCATTCGAGTGCGGGTTTTAGGGGGCTCGACCCCGTTCCCGCTCAGGGGCATCATATCCGATTATTCCTCATGTACGGCTGTGGCGATCTCTCTTCCCTAACAACAATTATGCCCTGATAGGTTCGCGCGCTCATTGAAGGGGTCTGACCTATCGGCAATATCTCACAGCGCTCGAATTCAGGACATAAAAAAGGAGGGGGATGATCTCCATCCCCCTCCGTACAACGGGCGCGACCTCACTCTCTCTTGCCGATCAATAGCAGACCGCCCCGCCACCTTAAGCGGCGCGACCGTTGTCACCCCATCAGAAATTATTCCAGATATGTTGATTCGTTACTTCGTGATGGAAACGAACCTCACCAGTCTTTACCATCGAACCAAGCTCTCGCGGACATCGATCGGCCGCCGCGCTCTTGCGCTCGATAAACTTGTCCTTCGCCAACTCTCCAAGCATCTCCGTAATGAACTCGCTCGACTTGCATAGCCGAATCGCGTCGTAGATGTTGCCCGGTAGAACGCGGGTGCGAGAGCGACGATTCTCCGTCACCTGCTGCTCGTTCTTTGGCCCCTTCAGTCCTGTGTAGAGGATCGAAAGAAAGGTCAGATACGGATTCGCGTCAGGCGCGACGGTTCGAACCTCGATACGAGCCGACTTCTCGTTGCCGAGCGGAATTCGAACCATAGATGTCCGATCTACGGCCGACGAACGGATCTGGTTTGGAGCCTCAAAGTTAGGATCCAATCGGCGGTACGAGTTGACGCTTGAATTGATCAACAAACACATGTCGTTTGCGTTATTAAGGAGCCGATCAATGAAGTCCCACGCTGTTGGCGAGAGGCCGTCCTCTCCGCTCGGATCAAAGAAGAGGTTCTTGCCCTTCTTCGACAACGAGAGATTGGTATGCATTCCGCTACCGTTAATGCCCGCTATCGGCTTCGGAAGAAAACACGCGGTGAGTCCCGAATTAGCCGCTATCTGACGCGCTGTAAGCTTGTAAAGCTGCACCTGATCAGCCGCTAGGAGCGCGTCACAGTAGGTGTAGTTCAACTCAAACTGAGAGGGAGCTACCTCCGGGTGATCCTTCTCATTCTCAAACGCCATCGCGCGCTGAGCCTCGGCGAGAGAGTCGATGAATATCTTGAGCGGATCCTTTGGGAGCGAGTTGTAATATCCACCACTCGACACCAACTTAAATCCTGTCACATCCGAGAAAGATTGCTCAGCGTCACGCCCCTCAAAGAGGAACCCCTCGCACTCCACAGATATGTTGGCGGTGATCGCGTCGCGCTGATACAACTCGTCACAGAACTCTTTCAATCGGCCGCGCATATCGGAGCCATATCCACGCCCATCCCGATCTTTGATCAATCCGAAGACGAGGACTTTTCCTGGACCAAAGACATCGCTCGGCAACCACCGGAACGATCCCCAATCGATCGCCAAGCGGAGGTCGGACTCCTTCACAACTGAGAAACCACGGATAGAGGATCCGTCGAAGGTAAGGTTGTCGTACGACTTGATCAGGAACTTCTTGTCGTAATCCAACATATGGAAGCGCCCCTCGATATCGGTGAAGCACACCGTGACGGCCTTGATACGCTTCTCCTCGTGAAGATATCTGAGGTAGTGCTCGCGCAGCTCATCGTCCGATGTTCGTTTAACCACGCGCTCTTTGGCTTCAAGGTTGAGCTGCTCAAGCTCATCGTAGGGGATCTCAAGGAAGTTTCTTAAGTTGTGTTCCATATAGTTTGCCTTAAAAAAGCGAATTTAAGGCTTATGTAACACTTTTTTAGCCTAATTCTCCACAGATTAAGTCTTCATAACGGGATTTTAATTATAAAAATGAGATCGCGGCCTCAGCTCATTTCCTGTTGGATATGCCCTACTAAGGTTTGGCCTGCAGAGCCCGCTCCACACTGCCGATCAGCTGGGGGCTAGAGGGACGGACCCCTGAAGAGAACCGCTCAAGCGCAAGGCCGTCACGACCTACAAGGAACTTTTCAAAGTTCCAGCCGACCTCCGAACCCCCGGTACTACGGGTGAGAAGTTCATACACGGGGTGCTTTGACTCGCCCTCTACTTTTACTTTGGCAAAGAGGGGGAAGGTCACCCCAAACTTTGAGGAGCAGAACTTCTGAATCTCCGCCTCCGTGCCCGGCTCCTGCCCACCGAAGTCATTACTCGGAAAGCCTAACACCACGAACCCCTTCTCTTTAAACTGATCGTATATACTCTGAAGCTCGGCGTACTGGGGAGTGTATCCACATTGAGACGCCACATTAACAACGAGAGCGACCTTACCCTTGAACTCCCCCAAGCTCTTTGTTTGACCATCTATTCGGGTCGCGGTAAGGGCGTAGAAGTTATCCTCAGCCATAGCGATGCCAGCGGTAAGTATAAAAAACGAAAAGATTCCTGTTAGAAGAGACCCCCGTGCCATAAATATTCCTTTATTTTCTGTCCAGAGCGATCTGCTCCATTTTTGACCCACTATCCGCATCAACGAATACCAATGTCTTTATTGAATCCAACTTAGCCGCTGCCGCGGCGCTTCGAAGCGAAGAAAAGAACTTTTCCTTGGCGAACGGAGGCATTTGGGCCATCGGAAAATCCTTAAAAACAAGGCTTAATTCGCCATTTTTTGACTCCTGGTGCCCCACGAGCTTTGGACCCGCGACGGGGTTAGACCGAACCGCCGCCACAAATCCTTCAACGCCGCCACTGTTTTGAGACCGAACAGGCGCCCCATCTTTTGAGGGGGCATTCCCATCAAGCGTCGACATAAAAGCGGAGAACCTCGCCTTCGCCTCATCAGAGGGTGCTAGATTCAACGCGGTCACTCCAACCTCCCTCGCCTTAGGTATGTCGCCACGTTGCGCGTAGGTTATTGAGAGGTACGCCATCGCTGGAAAATTTTTGGGATCCTCTTTGAGGACCGTATCGAGTTGTTGAATTGACTTATCGTAATCCCCTAAAAACGTGAGGGTGCTGGCGTAGCGAGCTCGCGCCCCAAGATTATCGGGCTCAAGAGCAAGATACTTCTCATAGAACTCCTGAGCTTTTGTGAACGCCCTCTGGTCGAATGAGACATCAGCCATCATGACCAGCGCGCCCGGATCCTTGGGGGAAATCGCGAGAATCTTCCCCAGCACATCGATCGCCTCAAAAACTATCGCGTTTGAACTTTGCGGATTAGATCTTAGTTTATCACCGAGGAATCCCGCCATGATCTTGAGCTTCTCAAGGTTCGTTGGGTCACTCTCTAGATCCTTCCGAAGGGCGGCCATCTGAGGGTCATCAACGCTCTCTTCAAGGGGCGTCTCAGAATGCTGTTTGCTCACTCCTTCGGGCTTTGGCGGAATCAGGTAGGTTTGGAGCCCGAGTGCCACCGAAAATAACGCCACCGCCCCGCAGACCACTGTGGCAACAACCCTCCGGTTTACTGGAGCGAGTCGACGCCCGCACGACGGGCAGTACCGCATCTCCTGACCGACCGAATCGCCACACCGCCCACACGCCGTTATATTAAAACTCATCTGTTTTCTCCGATAGTTAGAGCCATGATGATCAACTATTCCGGAGTAAAGATCCAGCTCTGCACCGACCCGAGATAGGTTCGCATCAGTTAGTAAGTAAGGTGGAGAGATCCATAAGTTTTTGGCTCTCTCAGTCAGGTGCGCAAGCGCGCATCGCGGCGAGGTCGATGAGGAGGGGTAAGGAAGCCGCTCCTCGCCGGGATTGAAGAGGCTCTTCTCCAATTGTAGCCCCGAAAGTCCCATGATATTTAGGCCTTGGCCAGGTTTTTCAAGGATTGATGTGAGCAACTCGACCCCTCAGTACACTATCCGCACCCCCCGGAACCGCGCCCCCCAAAGCATGTCTTTAGTAATTCCCTGCTTCAACGAGGAGGAGGTGCTGCCCGAGCTGCGTCGACGACTTAAGGAGCTCGTCTCAAAGTACTCATTTCCTATTGAAGTTGTCCTTGTTGATGACGGCAGTCGGGACAACACCTGGCCCATGATCCTCCAGTATTCCCAAGAAGACGTCTTCATCAAAGCCGTGAGGTTAGCCCGAAATTTTGGACACCAAACAGCTATCACGTGCGGTCTCGACCAAACCCGGGGAGAGGTCGTGGTGATACTGGACGCTGACCTCCAGGATCCTCCTGAGCTGATCCCAGAGATGATCAAGGAGTGGACAGATGGATACGATGTTGTTTACGGGCAGCGTCGCAAGAGAGCGGGAGAGTCGCTGGCGAAGAAATTCTTCGCTTTCGCTTTCTACCGCATCTTTGAAAAGATCGTTGGACTGAAAGTCCCTCGAGACACGGGCGACTTCCGCTTGATGGACAGGAGAGCGGTTGACGCTTTGCAGTCGCTTCGCGAGCGCCATCGATTCGTTCGTGGGATGGTTTCTTGGATCGGATACCATCAGAAGGCGGTACAATACGATCGTCCCGAGCGCTTCGCTGGCGTAACGAAATATCCTTTTCGTAAATCACTCTTCCTCGCTATCGACGCGATTACTTCATTTACGTATGCGCCGCTCCGCATCGCCTCATACCTCGGACTCGCGACATCCGCCTTGGCCTTCATGTATATCGTCGTCGTACTAGCGCTTAAGTTGTGCGGTATCAGCTTCTCCGGATACACCTCCATTATGGCCTCGATCCTCCTCCTTGGAGGTGTCCAGTTGACCGTTTTAGGAATTCTGGGCGAGTACGTCGGCCGAATATTTGAGCAGGGGCAGCAGCGCCCCCTTTACCTTATTGACCAGATCCAGGGGGAGCCGCTCTCCATCGCGACCAACCCCGCGAAACATGCCCAAGGATACGTATCAACGAAATAGCAAGTCACGGACTCCAGCGAGGATGACATGAAAAAGACGCGCGTAGCGATCGTAGGAGGAGGGTTCACTGGCCTTTCGGCGGCTTTCGATTTAAGTCGAGCTGGATGCGAAGTAACCGTCTTTGAGCACGACGCGGACATAGGTGGCTTAGCGGGCACCTTTGAGATCTCGCCCGGCATTCGGGTTGAGAAGTTCTATCACCACTGGTTTACCTCCGACGTTGACGTCTTGAATTTGATCGATGAGCTCGGACTCTCCCATCTCAAAAAATACGTTTCCTCCAATACTGGGCTCTATTTCACTAACTCTATCTTTAGGCTCGCGAGCCCATTTGATCTTCTAAAGTTTAATCCCATTCCACTGATCGACAGAATTCGCACTGGCTTTATGGCGCTTCTCGCTCGCCGGATTGAGAAGTGGCTCCCCCTAGAGGATATCTCAGCCGAAGAGTGGTTGATCAAATATGGGGGCAAAAAAGCGTACGAGGTTATCTGGCGCCCCTTGATGCTCGGCAAGTTCGGTGTAGAGGCGAGCAACGTCTCCGCGGTTTGGATGTGGAACAAGCTAAAACTTCGCGGATCAAGTCGTAACTCCAAGGGGGGCGAAAGCTTAGTCTACTTTGGCGGTAGCTTCGGGGCGCTCACGGATGGGATACGAACCGCTCTTGAGCGGGAAGGGGTAACGATCAACACCTCAACGAGTGTTTCTCGTGTCCTTGTGGAGAACGGACGGGCGATCGGGGTAGAAACAAGCTCCGGCACCCATCGCGCCGATGTTGTGCTAGCTACCGTTGCCTTGCCGCAATTTCTCGACATGACACCCGCGCTCCCGAATGACTACGTGGAGCGGTGTAGACAGATACGATTCCTCGGCAACAGCTGCCTCGTCCTACGCCTGAACCGATCACTCTCGAGCACCTACTGGTTGAACGTGGCGGACCCAACATTCCCCTTCGTCGGAATCATCGAGCACACCAATCTGGATTCGAAGGACAACTACAATGGGGACCATATCGTGTACCTCTCAAAGTATTTGCGTACGAGTGAGAAGCTATTCTCGCTCACCCCTGATGAGATGTACGAGTACTGTGAGCCCTTTATTCAGAGGATCTTTCCCGAGTTTAATCGCTCGTGGGTGAAGTCGCACCACGTGTGGAAGGCCCACTACAGCCAACCTGTCATCACGAAGCACTATTCAAAGCTCATACCAGGATTTCAAACGCCGATCGGCTCGCTTTGGCTCAGCACCATGGCTCAGATATATCCGGAGGATCGTGGTACCAACTATGCCGTACGATATGGCCGCCGAGTGGCGCGGGAGATAGTAACGAGCCTCGCTAGTGATACAAGCTCTGAGAGTTCGAGCGAGCGGGCAATAAGCGAAGCAGTATAGAATTAGGCAGAGTAAGTTATGACACAGAGAGATATAAGCTCGGAGACGAATACTTCATCAAGCGCCTCTGAGGGGTGGACAAGCTACTTTACGAATCCTCAGTGGGTGCTCTACGGTGTCATCATTGTGGCGGGCCTTCTTCTGCGGTGGCTCCTCCTCGACATGAGACCGTACCACCACGATGAGTCACTCCACGGAATGTACGGTCGATACTTCTACGATTTCCCTGAGAATAATTACTACAAATATGACCCGATGTTGCACGGGCCGATGCTCTATAACTGCATGCGATTCATCTACGCGATGTTTGGAGATTCGTTGTGGGCCGCGCGAACTCCCGTCTGCATCATGGGCTCAATCTTTCTGGTGATGCCATTTCTGTACAGGAGATTCTTCTCTCCGCCCGCGACACTAATCCTCACAGCAACCGTCGCCCTCTCCCCTACTCTCGTGTACTGGTCTCGCTTCCTCCGAGAGGATTACTGGGTGGTTTCTGGGATGCTCTTAACTCTGTACGGGTTTGTGCTCGCCTCAAGGTCATGGAAGGCTTTTTTCGTTCTCTTTGGCATAACGATCCAGTGGAGCACCAAGGAGAGCGCTCTCGTTACGATCGCGGTGATGCTTGGCTACTTAATTTTCGAGGCTGGATTTAAAAAAATACAGCGGGATGAGGGTCCCACACTCGCTGGGAGAATTCTCCAATACGTGAGCACATACGCGTGGGAAACCGCGTGGGCGATCGCTGTGTGCGCGTTTATCTACGCCTGGTTTTATGGAGCCGGATTTCGATACCCGCAGGGGATCATCGATGGGCTCGGTTATAAAGGATACGAGTATTGGTCGAAACATCACGCGATGGAGCGAATCCAAGGGCCGTTTAACTTTCACCTCTACGTTATGGGGTGGTATGAGCTGCCGGTATTCATAGCGTTCCTCGCCCACCTAGTCCTCTTTTATCGACGAACCACAAATGAGCTCCGCTTTCTCGCCCTTACTCTAGTGGCCGTGATATTCATCGCCTGCCTCCTGACCGATGAGGCAACCATTCGCGAAAACGCCCTTTGGAAGCTCTTTAAACTCAAAGATAGGCTGGATATTGTCGGGCTTTTTGTGCTGCTCTTCCACGCCCCGATCGTAACTATCCACCACCTTCTTCAAAAGGAGTCGGGGTTAGCGGCGACTGGCTACTTTTGCACAGCGATGATGTTCGTCTACAGCTATCTGGGAGAGAAGGTTCCGTGGCTATCAGTGTATCCCCTTATCTTCTCCCTTCCCTACTTAACGCTCTTTTTCCAGGACTACTTCCGGGCGTATCCGATCGATTTCCGGAACTATCCCGCGAAGCGAGCGTTCTTGTACTCAGGAATCGGCCTCTCCCTCCTGGCAATCATATTTATTGTCGAGCGGATGCCGAACGATCCAACAACGAACGAGGACTATGTGTTTCTCGCTACTGGCGCGCTCCTGATTGCGATCGGGCTCCTCGATAACGTAGGGAGATACCTCGGCAGTTTCAATGTGGGCCGTTGGATCGCTATAGGCGCTGCCCTATTTATGTTTAGAGCGGCGATTCAAACAAATTTCCTTTATGCGGGAAGGGAGACCGAGTACCTATCGCAGGTCCACTCAACGTACGATATTCATGAGATCGCTCTCCAGATCATCGATGACGCCCAGAACCAACGCCATGGCTACAAACCCCTCATCTTCGGCACCGGCGAGGCCACGTGGCCGTTAGCGTGGTACTTCCGGCACCTCAGAGATGAGTATAAATTCACCTCTAAGAAAGAGGAGTATCCCAATTACACCTACCTCTTTATCGACTGGAAGGACCAGCGCGAGCCGGGAGACATCCCGGAGGGATATACCTCTCGAAAAGTCAACTTGCGGGGCTGGTGGGTCCCCGACTTTAAACAGGTCACCCTCAAGAAGTTTCTAAGGTACTCGATTAATCACTATCCATGGAACCCTTCAGGGTTTACCTATACGACCTTCTTGATGGTCAAGGATCGGAATCGATTTAAATAGTGGCTTCTCGCGCGGGGAATTTCTCAGCGCCCTATGACCTAACCGGTCAGGAGAGGGGAATTTGATAGAGCGCGTACTCGCCTGTCTTAACCACTGGTGAGAAACAGGAGAAGTCTCGACTGTCTATGTCCGTGTACTTTTTCCGCTCAAGGGTGCCCACAACGATGTAACTAATACGCTCATTCTTAGCGAGCTCCTTACGAACCGAGCAATCTCTCTCGGTATAAATCTGGTCCGTCATCTTCTCTCGGCGATTGACCTCTCCGGATTCCTTCGTCAGAAGATTAATGTGATTGGCCCAACCCAGATAGCTCGGCTGCGCGGCGAGCGTTGAGACAAAGCAGGTATAGCTATAGGCGCGGCCCTGCGCCTCAAGGACCCTTCCCCGAGGCAGCTCCCGCAAGGCCCTGATCGTATCCGCGGAACCTGGATGCCACCTATTGGCGGTAGCGAGGCCCTCTGAGCGCGCCGCGCCCTTTGACTCAAGTCCTCCCCACCTCATAGGTGCAGTATGGCGATAGAAAAACGATGACGCGATAATGAGCGCGAGAGTGAGAAGCCCACCCACGATCGTCGGTAAAAACGGCCCAGGCGCCGTTAACTGACTATTAAATTTTTTGAAGCTCTGATGGAGGACGCTCACGGCTCCGAGACCGAGAAGACCCCAAGCTGTCGTGTAAATCTTAAAGATCGTGTTCATCCGCTCAATGTCGCCCCCGTAGGAGTCATTCACGAAAACGATCTCCGGGGTCAGCACAAGAACAAGTCCAGAAATAATAATCGAATTCTCAAAAACATACGCCCATCCGACTGGCTTACCCGCCTGCCTATCAGCGAGGAGGCGAACAACCTGAAGCGCGATGAGGGAGTAAATAAGAAGCGCCGCTTTATCATAAACTACCGCTAGTCCGAGGAACCCAACCATCACGACTGACTCGAAGGAAGCTCTCAGAAGGAGGATCGATCCCATCGCTAGCAAGGCGAATTGAACCCCCCAATGCATAAGGATCTCAGCTGTTGTCGTGACCGGGATAGGGGAGCGTACCAAATCGAAACTTACCCCCTCCGGGGCGATGTGATGGCTTGAGGCTTTAAGGGCTATGAACAAGAGGACCCAGAAAACCACCAACTGGGGAGATGGAATAGTGGTGAGGCGGGCCTCGGGGAGTCTGCTAAGCACAATCTTGAAGGGGAAGGCAAACGCGAAGAAAGAGACTCCAAGCGCTAGGACGGCCAGGCGCAAGAGAGGGGTGCTCTGATTGAAATTAACATACGCGCAGAGGACCGCTGCTGTTAAAATCCCTATAGCCACGCACCCCTTAAAGATCTCAAAGAGCGGTGGTCGCTCAAGCTTAACGGGCTGACTGGGTACCGATTTCGATCTGAGGAAGAACCATCCCAAGAGGCTCGTGGCGCCCACCGTGCCGAGCCACATCGGAACCTCCCAAGCGTTACTGGCCATAAGGAAGAGGGTAGCGCCGATAATAAATAGAACGCTCTGCGTCAGCCGGGGTAGCCCTTGAGCTGAGCTCGACGCGATACGGTAGAGAACCAGGATAAAAAATGGAAATGCGGCTAGGTTCAAGAAATGCGGATGGGCGTCGCCCAGAACGAAGGACCACGCCGGAAACTCGTCGATCGCGCCGGAGATAACTCGAGAAGGCCCCCACCATCCGTTGTCGGGCTCCCATCCCATCCCCTGCTCAGCGCGCTTGAGGCTGAAGATACCAGCCACGTTACTCCCGAACGGGATTAAAAATCCCGCCACGGCGGCGGCGCTAATGGGCGCTCGGATGATCGACCGAACGATCTGAAAAATTGTAGCCGCGTAGAGCGACATCGAGAACGAAAGCATGACGTGATAGATCTGCCATACCTCCATGCCGAGAACGGTGCTCAGAAGGTTTCCAAAGCGGTACCAATACACGTAGTAATTTAGCTTAACTCCATCCATCCATGGATCGAGAGGGAGTACGGGCGAATCGATTGAGGCGGCGAGAACAGCGTAATCACGCAAGCGCTCTCCCAGATCAACGAAGTCTGGCCACATCATGCAGAGAGAATATGAAAACCCGTAGACGAGCGCGAAAAAGAGTAGGGGATACAGCTCAGCGCGATCGAGCTCTCTCCTTCTGCGACCGAAGACTTTCAGCGCTACGCTAAAGACGAAGAGAAAAGATATCGCGTAAAGAAAAAACGACGCTGGACCGTTCGGTACGGCGTACCCCAGTTTCAGAAGCCCGAAACCCAAGAGGAACCTGAAAACCGGAACCAGGAGGAGCGCTCCAAAAACAAACTCAAAGAGGGGAGCCGCGATCAAAACACCGGTCACGGCGAGAAGTACGATCAGGGCGAGAAATATCATGAGGACAACCCACTCTTATAATTTGGATTAAAGGTAGAGAGATAGGTGACGTAAATACTGGTGCCGCCAAAGGTAGCAACCTTGGTGAAGAGCTCTGGGTGTCCGTCGAACTTCTCCTGATAGAATGGTCTATTGCTATCCCTCTCAATCTTTCCGGTTACAATGAAATCAACTTTATACTTAACCAGCAGATCCCGGGTAAGACTGAGATCGTCGCTTGTGTATATCGCGCGAATTGACCTCTTCCGATCTAACAGAGCCTCCTCTGTTAATCCACGTTGTCTCGTGTGATGCTCCCAGCCCAACACCGTAGGGAGTCCGGTGTTCATCGATATGCGAGTAAATTCGCGGTAGGCATCGCCGTGAGCCTCAAGCACGGTCGCCATCCCCTTTACGTTTTCGTTGAGCCACTTAACAACCTGAGCGTCCTCACGAGCGTTTTGAAGTTCAGGCAGGAACGCGGTCCCATCAAAGGTAAAGAAGCGAACCGGCACGCGCTTCAGCGTCACCGTCGCGTACACATTGAACCCAGCGCCGAGGGCCTGGAGGGCGATAAACGCACCAATGCAGCAACAGAAGCTAATCTTCAGTAGTCGTCGCCCGGAATTCCAGACGACTTGACCGAGGAAGTAGAGGAGGAGCATCGTGGAGATTCCACTTAGGATCCACACCGCCATGTAGCCTTTAAAGATCGTGTTCATTCGATCGATCAGGAAGAAGAGCTCCACCATCATCATAAGAAGCGCGGGCATCGCGATGAAAAGCGCTGAGATCTTACGCTCTTTTGGCTCTGAGCACGCCCACAAAACAAAGTACGCTACGCCTATCACGAGCGCGCAGTAGACCAGCATCCCCACCGGTTGTCGGTGAATTCCCTGACTGACGCTCAGCGCGTATGGGGTGAAGGCAAGCGCCGTTACGACTACCGCGCCTATGCCACCAAGTGCGGACTGACCCCGAAGATTTTTTATCTTTCGAGCTCCTAGCGCCAGGAGGCAGAGGACGGTCGGGATCATCCAGTATCCAAGCGTCCGCACAAACATGTGAGTTTTATTGAACTCACGATCATACACCCAACCCCATCCAGCGACCTGCTTGAAGCTCACGCCTTTCTGATAGAGCCACGCCATGCACCCAGCGCTCAGCCCCACAAAGATACAATCCCATACGAACGAGACCGCGCGGCTAAAGACAGTAACAAGAACGACCTCTCCTACATTCGTGGATCCATCCTCCTTTTTTGGAGCGATCCAGAAAGGCTTAACGTTCGCGCATAGCATTATGACTCCGACGATTCCGCCAAATGATATGAAGTCCCACGTATTTATTCCAAACAGAGCGCCATGCATCGCCCCTAGCAAAATCCGGAGAGCTATTCCACGGGCTGAGAACCGGCCAGATGTTCCGAGGAAGAGAAGCGTGGCCAGGGTAGTAACAGTGATCGTAAACGGTATAGCGATCACGTGCGCGTGCAGGTCCGCGAAGAGAAGGGACCACGATGTGTACTCAAAGAAACACGGCGATACGAACACCCGTGTGGCGGCCCAAAATGTGTCGAAATTTATAGGCTTTCCCTTCAAGAGAACGAGCCCGGCGAGCTCTGGATCGTTGGCGAAGAGAAGCAGGACTGAGGCCGCGCAGGCGAACCATACTCGCTGAGTAATAACGAGGAACAGGCTGTAAAGGGAAACACCGATCCATCCAGCCAGGGTGCCGATCGCCAGGTTGTATCCAATACCTACTGGTATCCCGGTAAGTTTCAAAATCGCGGCGACGAAGTAGATTCCGACGTAGTAATAGCTCATCGAACTCCCCGCTGCCCAAGGATCTTGCGGTGGCAACTCGTGGTTTCTTACAAAGAATCCAAGGAAGGTGAGATCCATCGGCTTCTCTCCCCAAAATATTTCGGGGTTTAGAAATCGAATGATGAGATAAACGAGAGAGAGTCCCATAAAGACTCCCTCTACTGATATCGCGTATCGCGCGAGGAGCGCTCGAAGCTCGTTGACAGAGAGAAACTCCGCTCGGTAACCCCACACACCAAGAGCCAGTATGAGAGCAAAAACGACTTTGATGAGAGCTTCCCCCTCAGTTACGAGACCGCACACTGTCAGCACCCAACAGGTGGCCGCGAAAACGAAGAAGCCTGTAACCTTAGAAAGTCCGTAGCCTCGGTCGGGAGCGTTTGGCGCCAACCATGCCATGAAGGGGAGCACAGAAAAGCTAAGGAGCTGGATGACGACGAACCAGATAATGAGGTCGACAAAACCGAGTGATTGCACGGGCTAAGCTGCTTTTTAAAATAGACCTACAGAGAATCATCTGTACCGAAGGATGGTGGAAGGCGCTACCCCTTTTCGGCTCGCTCCCTTCTCTTCTTCCGACCCGACCTAACTCGCAAGCGTAGGAAGTGTAACGGTTTACGGGGAGCGCCCTTCGCGCCCTTCAACAAGATCGGCTTGAGATTGTGTAGAAAACAGCTTAATCACCTGTATTAACATAAGATTGTAGATTAACAACCAGTGTTTTTCGTTTACTGCCGCCACGCGTGGCGCGGGCACCGCTCCCGACGCTGACATCTTCCATCTTTACCTTCATACTTTACCCCGACGCCATGCCCCTTATCCCTTCAAACTTCTGCCCACCGCGCTACCTCCGTCATCATGACATTCAGACGATCCTCCCATCGATCGCGCGCAGAGCGAGAAAACCATCGAGTGAGATACTCCCCCTCCAACTAGACGACGGGGATATCCTGATAACGCGATTACGAACGAATCGAGCGAGTCGGCTCGCGATAGTATCCCACGGCCTTGAGGGATCCTTTGACAGGGCGTACATCACAGGGATGAGCGACGCCCTCACCTCTTTCGGCTGGGATGTCCTTACCTGGAACATGCGTGGATGTGGCGGAACCCCCAACAAACTTGTGACGTGGTACCACAGCGGCAAGAGCGATGATTTAAGAGCCGTTGTTAGGTACGCCCAAACACTCTCGTACTCAGAGATATCTTTGATAGGTTTTAGCGTCGGCGGTAACATCACCCTTAAATACCTCGGGGAAGAGGGTCGGGCGCTCGCGCGATCCATAACTCAAGCCGTCGCTATCTCGGTTCCAACCGACCTGCGAGGGTCGGCGGAGAAACTGGCGAAGGGTGAAAACGCGGTTTACATGCGGTATCTCCTTCACCCCCTGCGAAGGAGAATGCGAGAGAAAAGCGCCCGATTTCCGGGTATATTTGACATCTCTGGATTAGACCGTATTAAAACGTTTCGGGAGTTTGACGCGCGCTTCACCGCTCCTTTCCATGGATTTTCCTCTGTTGAGGAGTATTGGGATCGGTCAAGCTCTCGGAACTATCTCTCAACTATATCGATCCCGACCCTCGTGCTAAGCGCGCTTGACGATCCCTTTCTCTCTGAATCGTGTTTTCCGTTTGCCCTCGCGGAGACCCATCCTCATCTTTTTTTGGAAACTCCATCCTACGGCGGTCATGTCGGATTCCTCGACTCATTACGCCTCTCACGCACATGGCTGGAGGAGCGGGTGGCGCGCTTTTTAGAAAACCCCTCACCAGCTCTATCGTGAAAAAATCGAAGATTACCAATCAGGAGCGAAACATGTCGCGCTCCCTACACTTTTCGCCTGGACGCTACAGAAGAAATCTTTCGTAAACCGAATCCGCCAGGGCGATCCCCTCTTTGGTTAGGGCGATACCGCTCCCCGTATCGGTGATAAACCCCTCACTCTCAAGCTGAGATACAACATCCCCGTACCTCGATCGCGGAGAAAACCCAAAGAGATCCTCGAACTCGGTCAGAGAAACTCCACACGTTCTTCGGAGACCTAGGTAAAAAAACTCAAAGTGAATCGACTCGGCCCCGAGGTCTTCGCGCCACGATATGGTCCCGTTTGTGCCCGCGGCCCGCATGAAGGAGGCGGGCAACGCCAACGTGCTCCAACGAGACGCCCCTATCCTCCGCGCCCCCTCATACTTCGCGAGGTAGCTATGAGCGCCGGCTCCTATACCAAGGTAATCGCGCCCGATCCAATAAGCCTCGTTATGGGCGCTCTTGAGATCCTTACGGGCGTAGTTACTGATCTCGTAACGCTCAAATCCATGAGGGGCGAGATATTCCGGTATACCTCTCAGCATCGCCGCGACGACATCGTCTGTCGGGGCCTTCAACAATCCCCGCTCCTGCCGCTGATAAAAGGGAGTTCCGGGTTCGATAGTCAGAGCGTAGGTAGAGAGGTGGGTAATCGGAAGATTTGCCGCGACCGAAAGATCCCTTTCAAGGTCCTCCACCGTTTGATTCGCGACACCGAATATTATGTCGACACTGACGTTGCCTATCCCCGCATCCACGCACGAGGCGACCGAGTCACAAGCATTTTGCGCTGTATGATCACGGCCCAAGAGATCAAGACGGTCCTGGTCAAAGCTTTGGACACCAAAGCTTACCCGATTGATTCCCGCGTCACAAAACGCGGCGTATCGCTCTTTCGATGGCTGAGACGGATTGGCCTCCAACGTTACCTCGGCGCCTCGCGCTATTCCGAAGTTATCACGCGCTCTATCAAGAACCCGCCGAATCGCGTTCGGAGATAGCAGCGAGGGGGTCCCACCACCCCAAAAGATTGACGAGATCACTCGACCAGAGAAGTCAGAATCCTGGGCGTAGCGATCCAGCTCCGCTAGGAGCGCCTGAGCGTAATCCTCCTCGGGAATCTCAAGGGTGGCGTATGTGTTGAAGTCGCAATAGGGGCACTTCCGGGAGCAGAACGGGACATGGATGTAGAGCGCGAACGCTTCGCGTGTCATCGCCTCGATGCTTTGCGGCGAGCTTTGCGTTGCGCCTCAAGCCGCGAGCGTTCGTCGTCTGGCTTTTTTGCGCCCCCGTTGTCCGCGCCGCCACCAGAGACGTCTTCCGCTTCCGCCTCACCATGAGTGAGTTGCATCTGCTTCTCGCGCTCAGCGTGTCGTCGCCGCTCCTCTTCGATGTGAGCCACTACCTCCTGAACGGACGGCACGGCGTGATAGAAAAGCCTCCTCAAAACACTCTCCTTCATCTCCTCGAGCATTTGCTGAAAGAGTATGAAACCCTCTCGCTGATACTCATAGAGGGGGTTCTTCTGCGCGTAGCCACGAAGACCTATACCCTCTCTGAGATAATCCATCTCTTGCAAATGATGTCGCCAGAAGTAATCAACCGCCTCAAGCATGGTGTCTTGCTCTATCAGCTCGAACCCAATCGGAGCGTTGTTCTCGATCGCTCCTCGATTGAGTTGTGGCGATACACCGATCTCATTCAGTCCAGCCAGCTTACCGCTCTGCTCCTCAGCGTGCGCCGAGTAAATTCCACGAGCCTCCTCGCGGAGAGCGTCAAAGATCGCCTGATGCTCAAGGGGCATATCCTCAGGGAATTTAAAGTCGCGTCCTGTGATGTAGGAGAACTTCTCCGATAGCTTTGAGAGGTCCCAATCAAGGGGCTTGACCTTCTCATCGCACACCACCGTAAGGGTCGACTCAAAGATATCATCGATGATGTGCAGAATCTCCTCACGAATCTTCTCGTTTCGAAGGATTCGCGAGCGCAGGTTATAGATAACCTGTCGTTGTTTATTCATCACATCGTCATACTCGGTCACATGCTTGCGACTCTCGAAATGCATCGCCTCAACTCGCTTCTGAGCGCCTTCTATCGTGCGGCTCATCATCGAGTTGTCGAGCGCCATTCCCTCCTCCCAACCCATACGGGCCATGAGCTGCTGAAGACGCTCGCCCTGGAATCGAACCATGAGGTCGTCCTCAAGCGAGATATAGAATCGCGACTCTCCTGGGTCTCCCTGTCGACCAGCGCGACCACGAAGCTGGTTATCAATACGCCGAGACTCGTGTCGCTCCGTACCCATGACGAAGAGCCCACCAGCCTCAACAACTTTATCATGCTCTTGCTGACACTCTGAACGGAAACGCTCGAGAGCGTCACGGTAGGTCGGATCATTAGGGTCTTTTGTCTTGGCTTCAGCGGCGGCCAGAAACTCTGGATTGCCCCCGAGAAGAATATCAGTTCCGCGCCCCGCCATATTCGTCGAGATCGTCACGGAGCCAACTCGCCCAGCTTGCGCGATAATCTCAGCCTCGCGCTCGTGATGCTTCGCGTTAAGAACATTATGCGGCACGCCTTTATCCTTGAGGAGGCGTGAGAGATGCTCGCTCTGATCAATGCTGATTGTTCCGACAAGCGCGGGTTGCCCCTTAGCGTGAATCTCCTCGATATCACGAACCACCGCGTCGTACTTTTCACGGCGGGTACGATACACCACATCAACCCGATCCTTTCGAACCATCGGATTATTGGTGGGGATAAGGGCCACTTCGAGACCATAAATTTGCTTGAACTCCGCGGCCTCAGTATCCGCCGTACCGGTCATTCCACCGAGCTTTTGGTACATGCGGAAATAGTTCTGGAAGGTAATTGAAGCGAGGGTCTGATTTTCGCGGGCTACCTGCACGCCCTCTTTGGCCTCAATCGCTTGGTGAAGACCGTTTGACCAACGACGACCTGGCATCAGTCGTCCAGTGAACTCGTCAACGATGACAACCTGCCCACCCTGAACAACGTAATCGACATCCCTCTCAAAGGTTGTGTGCGCTCGAAGCGCCTGCTGAACGTGGTGGAGGATCTCAATGTTGCTTGGATCAAATAGGTTGTCGACTGCGAGGAGGGACTCCGCGCGTTTTACGCCAGCGTCAGTAAGAGAAGGCTGCTTCGATTTAAGATCGATCTCAAAGTCAGCGTCTCGCTTAAGATGGGGAATGATCTGATTTATCTTAAGGTATTTGTCCGTCGACTCCTCCGCTGGGCCGGAGATGATGAGCGGCGTCCTGGCTTCATCGATAAGGATTGAGTCAACCTCGTCTACGATAGCGAAATAGTGCCCACGTTGGACCATCTCACCCGCCGAGAACTTCATGTTATCTCGGAGATAATCGAAGCCGAACTCGTTATTCTGCCCATACGTGATGTCCGCGCGATAGGCGGCTCGACGTTGCTCCTCACTCACTCCGTGATGGACGCACCCAACTGTGAGCCCCAAGAAGGTATGAATCCTTCCCATCCACTCCGCGTCTCTTCGAGCGAGGTAATCATTGACCGTAACGATGTGAACGCCATTGCCAGTTATGGCGTTCAAATACGCGGGGAGGGTGGCCACCAGAGTCTTACCCTCTCCTGTCCGCATTTCAGCGATCATCTTATTGTGCAAGATCGCGCCGCCGATGAGCTGCACATCGAAGTGCCTCATTCCTACAACTCTCCTACCCGCCTCGCGTACGACGGCAAACGCTTCCGGCAAGATGCTGTCGAGGCTCTCTCCTTGACCGTGTCGCTCCTTAAAAGCGACTGTTTGTCCTCGAAGGTCGTCATCCGACATTGATCGGTAGCGCGGCTCAAGATCATTGATCTTCATCACTACGGGCCGAAGTGACTTGAGAATGCGATCGTTTCTGGTACCGAAGATCTTTTTGGCGAGATAGTGTAACATAGTTCGCTTTGGCGCTTGGCGGCCAACAAGCCGACCCTCTCTTGGGGCTTCCTCGTAAGAATCCCACAATATTCCATGAAGTTGAGCGCAGGGCGAGAATAAATTCAGAGCCCCGCTTCTATCAGAGAAGTTCGGCTACCCCGCCTAAACCTTATTGATTTTTCTCGGCACCAAAGTGATCCGGTACCGAAGGGTTCCCCACGCCTACCCGGCGATAGTATAGAGCACTGAAACCAAGGTGTAAAAGGCTCGCTCCAAAGCCCAGTCCAGGCCTATTTTGGATGATTTTGGCGATACGTTCGAGATGTTGCGAACCACTCTCCGGCGGCCGAGAGGGCTTTCCCCACCAAAAGGGTGCGAAGCATCGATATTTCAGGGGCGAAGACCCGCAGACCCCAGGGGCGCGAGCTGTTTAAACTTTGCGAGGGTATCGGGGAGGTCGCTCGCCCTCCCCGGCGACCGATGAGTATGCCAAGGGCGCCGGCGACACAACACGCCGCGACTGGATGGCTTCCTATGTGCTGCCTGACGTCTATCACCCCAAGTATCCGCTCCTTCGCGTCGTGGGCCACCGCTCTCACTTCGTGCTCGAGTGTCTCAATCTTATGACCAAGCTCGGCTTGAGTGTAGTTAATCTGCTCACGGAGACTCGCCGAGAGATCGCTACCTACGCCCGTCGCTGCATCCATTGAAAGCCTTCCTGAATCGAATGTATTGTTTGCTCTGGCACTCCCCGGATCTGTCGCGCCTTCCTCACGCCTCTCGCTGTGAAGATCCAGCTAACTACAGCGAGCGCAAAAGCGACTATCGTGTAGGCGCCCCACAGAGGCAATCCTGGCTGATACGCCACGAGAAGATAGACCGATGCGAAGCAGATGAAGACAAATGAGAGATACCCAGCTAACGCCCCCAGAGAGAGTCCGACGACGGCGTCTCGCGCTCTCAGAGCGTCCTCCTGCACCTCGACTTTCGCCAACGCCAACTCTTGCCTGAATAACTTCTGAGTATCATCGAGAATGCCCCGCAATAATGGGGTCATGGTGGACTCAACCTCTTGCCTCATCTCCTCCAGCATAGCTAGATCCCCCTACGACGCATCACGGCGCCGATCAGCAACCCCACTCCGAGGCAGATACCCACCGTTCTCATAGGATATCTTTTCACGACTCCAGAGATCTCCTCCCCAAGAGCGCTGGGATTTCCGCGGGAGAGATAGTCGGCGCTCGATTCGAGTTTGTTAGCCACCTTCTCCACCGTTTTGCCTACCCGCTGCCTCGGCCCACTCTCCTCTCTGAGGGAATCCGCGACGGACCGAACTTTTTGGCTTAGGCTCTTTAGTATTCGCCCGGTTTGCTCAACGGCCGAATCAACGTAAGGATGTTTATGATGCTCCTCCTTCAACTCCGTCGCGCAGGGTGGAGACTTCTCTCCGCTGATGGGGTTTGGTTCTTTTCGTGCCGCTTCGCTCTGGCCTGTCATTGGATCCTCCTGAGATGTCTGTATGTGCGTTAATGCTCCTGGAAAAGCACCGTAACGCATACGAGAGGTATCCACGCATGATACGAGTCACTCGAAGGTCGCTGAGCCGCTGGCGCTAACCTCGAGTGAAGGACTGGATGAGCTCCTCGAAGCCTGGAGACTCCCTCAAGAGCTCGGCTCGCCGCCCCATTTCGAAGTCAGCGAAATCAAAGCCCGGGCTAACGGTGCATCCCAGGAGTGAGTATTGACTCCCCTTGAGCGGCGTCGAAGCGAACCAAGCGCCAGCGGGCACAACATACTGCGGGCTCTCTCCACTCCGGACATCACTGCCAATAACAACCCGCGAATACACTCCGCCACGCAAGATATGGAGCTCAAGTGGTCCTCCGGCATAAAAGTGCCATATCTCATCTGATTTAATACGATGAAAGGCTGAGAAATCGCCCGTTTCTAGAAGATAAAAAATACTCGTGCAGACGCTGCGCGGCCCACCGAACCGCGAGAGGTCTCCCGTGCCGGCGACTGTATCAGTGGAGCGATAGACCTCTCGGAAGAATCCGCCCTCAGGATGCGCTTGAAGAGCGAGGGCTTCGATCCAATCATGCGCGTTGAGCGGAGTAGTGATCATAGCGCCAAAACACTAGCCGAGCGAGGCTAGCGGGAAAAGCCCAAACCTCTGATTAAGGTGTTTTCCCACAGTGCTTCTTCGGTTAGAAAAGGCGTAGGCGGTCCATGAGCGCTAGACTTTAACATGAGGTGAGAGATCAAATGTCTATCCAGCGAAACCCAGCTATCCGTTCGATCATGATGCCTCGCGACACCAATGCTTTAGGAAGCATCTTCGGAGGCCATATTCTCAGCCTGATCGACTTGGCCGCGGGTCAGCACGCTCGTTCGATCTCACCTAAAAAGTACGTGACGAAGATTATGCGCGAGGTTGAGTTTATCGCCCCAGTCTACGTTGGAGACTCTGTCAGCTTTTACTGCTCAACTCTTAAGCTCGGACGCACCTCGGTGTCGATTCGGGTCGAGGTCGAGGCGACCCGTGGTATCGACTTTATTCAAACTATTAAAGTAACCACCGCTGAAGTGATCATGGTGGCTGTGGACAACTCAAACAAAGCCATCCCAATCCTCGACCAACCGTGAGACAGCTCCGCGAAGAGCTGGACTATCCGCTTTTTGAGAGCCCCCGCTCTAGGAGGACGCGTTCGACCGTTAAGACGATCGCTTGAGTGCTCTTATCCACCTCGATGTTAACGATGGCGCCCGTCACTAAGTCGCTAAAGGTTGTTTTAGCGAGTGTTTCTGGTATCAGGGAGACTTTAAACGTTCCCGTGCCCTGATTTACATTCGTGATAGTTAGACTCGCCCCGTTAATCGCCACGTACCCCTTCTCAAAGAGGAACTTGCCCCACTCTTTTTCCACCGCGAACGTTACCACCCGACTGCGCCCCAAGAGAGCAATCTCTAAAATTGATGCCGTTGTGTCGACGTGCCCCGAGAGAATGTGTCCACCCACCTCATCGCCGAATTTGAGGGAACGCTCCGCGTTTAGCGCGTCGCCCTCCTGTATATCTTTGAATGAGGTTCTCGCTACCGTTTCAGGAACGAGATCAAAAGTAGCCTCGCTGTTTGTGAAGCTGGTCACTGAGAGGCAGCATCCGTTTAGAGCGATACTCGCGCCGGTTGACACACCCCGCAGGAAGCCCTCGGGGAAAGCGGCGCGAATAGTAACCAACTCAGCGGCTCTTACAATCGAGACAACACGCGCTTTCTCCTGAATTATGCCCGTGAACATAGTTACCTACTAAGAGACAAGTGAAACGATACGGCTCCAAATATCGACTGGGGCGATCCCCTCACCGGTCGCGAGGATATCTCCTCGCTCCAGATGGTAGGCGCGCGCTAGCGCGGTAAGAGCCTTCTGATGCTGACTCCGTTTTATAGAATCAAGCTTGGTCGCGACGATAATACAGTGAAGCCCCTCCTCGACGCATAGCCGCTGAATCGCGACTTCGTCTTCTCCTGGCTCACGTCGGCAATCGCTTAGAAGGATGACAGCCTTGAGGTGTTTCGCGCTTCGAAGATAGGAAACCGCAAGTCTCGATATCTCCTCACGCTGGATTTTTGAAAGCTTAGCGAAACCAAAGCCCGGCATGTCCACGAGCGTAAGAGAGAAAATCTTATCCTCTACAACGCCTCCAACGCCGTAAAAGTTTAACTCACGGGTCGAGCCTGGATTCCCACTCACCCGGGCAACCTTGCGCCGACACAATCGATTGATGAAGGTGGATTTGCCCACATTCGAGCGTCCGATGACCGCCACTTCCAAGGCGCCGTGCTTCCGTATGGCGGCGAGGTTTGGCGCTCCAAAGAGAAATTCGGCTCGTTTGATGCTAAGCGGATCGATTTCGTGACTCATGCGCCGATCCCCTGGTCTCCGATTGATGCTTCTCTATTCGCGCCAATCGCGCGCCCAAGGTCACAATATAGAAAGCTAAAACTACCCAGACCACGGTATATGACCAGAAGAGAGATGGAAAAGTATCAGGTGTCATAGTCAGAAACCTCAGCAGATATACTTCGAGCGTGATCCTCCGCGCGTCCGATACGGTACCGGAGCCAAACAAGGACGGCGCATAACAAGATCATCCCGACCACTGAGACGCCAAACGCCTGCCAGTACGATGGAGCCCGCAGTCCGCCGTGCTCGATAACTTCGGGATGCAATCGAGCGCTCTGCGGGAGAAGTTTGATAGAGAAATAAACGAGGGGAACCGAAGCGGCGCCCAGTATTCCAAGGATAGAGCCATGCACGGCTGTTCTAGCGGGATCTCCAAAATTCCTTAAGATAGTGAAGGAGAGAAAGATCAACCAGAGAACCAAGAAGGTCACCAATCGAGGCTCTTCCCACCTAAACCAGGTGTTCCAAGCGCTATGGCCCCAAATCATTCCTGTTATGAGGACGACCGTGCACAGCACAAAGCCCACCTCTCCCGCCGCGATACACAAGATGTCAGCCTTCTTACTTCTTGTCGTAAGATACATCAGACTTGCGACAAACACCCCGCCGAAGGCGAGATAGCACGCCAGCGCGGCCGCGACATGAAAGTAAAAAACTCTCTGCACCGCGCCCATGACTTGCTCATTAGGCACAACCATAAAGATGAAATACTGCGCGATCGCCACCACAAAGAGCGTAATGATAGCGGCACCGGTGAAGAGTTTAGAGGACATGCGTGGCTGTGAGTTATAGCAACGCTTAGTAAAAGGATACAACTACGCGACCGATCGAGCTGGCTTGGGACCGAGGTCGCGCAAAGAGGAGTTAGAGATTTTTGCCGAAACGATAGCTTGCGATGAAGAGCCCCTTGGCGTATCCGTTGAGATACATTAAGTATTTTCTTAATAGCACCAACGATATAGTGACCGCGGTGTAAGCGCTCCGGCTGGAAGAGGGCCAATTCCACTCTCAGAGCGCCCCTGCTAGACACGCCGGGACACAACGCCTCGTGGAGAGCCCCTTCTACTAAAAGCTCATACGACCTTTATCTCTCAAGCCGGCTCTCTGAGCTGAGAGGTCCAGGCTAAATTATTTTAGGCGGGCAACATCCGCGGCTACTCTCTCGCTGAAAGCAGCGCAACAGTTTCATCTCAGCGGTCGAGCGCCCGGACGCATACTATTCATATCTTCCGCTGTTCCCGTCTTCATATCTCCGCGAGCCAAAACGAGCTTATAACGACTCTTATGCCCCTATCCGATCACTGTTCGCGACGGGCTCACGCGCTTCGCTGGATAATTCAAGAGGGCTTCATATAAACTAACGCGCCGCTCACCGGATTCTTTCCGAGGGAGCTCACACAACTTCATATGGGTAGAGAACTCTTTTAAGGGTTTTAAAGGTTTTTATTCCGTCCTGCTTGAAGGGAGCGCTCACGCGCCTTTTCAGCCGGCTCACAAAAAGAAAGTGAAGGTCAACATGGATCGCTTGATCGGTTTTGTTGGACTCATCGCTGTCATCCTGGCCTGCTACGGGTTGTCTTCGAATCGCTCTCGCATCGATTGGAGGCTGGTTGCTTTTGGACTAGGTCTACAGGCTCTGCTCGCTATTGTCGTTCTTAAGACCGCTACTGGACGGGTCTTCTTTGAGGTCATGAACGATGGCTTCAACGCCGTCATGGGTTTCTCGAAGGAGGGGGCATCTTTTCTCTTTGGAAATCTAACGGCTGATAGATTCACCGTTGATTCACCAGGAGGCGAAGACGCATGGGTCCGAGTCGGGGCGACTTTCGCTTTCGCGGTGCTCCCGAGCGTCATCTTCTTCTCGTCTCTTATGGCTGTGATGTATCACGCCGGGATCATGAACTGGATCGTGTACGGCATGGCTCTCATTATGAAAGGTACCCTTCGCACCTCGGGAGCTGAGTCTCTTTCCGCGGCGGCGAATATATTCGTTGGGCAAACGGAGGCGCCCCTCTTGGTTCGGCCATACCTGGAAAAGATGACGCGTTCAGAGCTTTTAGCGATCATGGTTGGCGGAATGGCTAACATCGCCGGTGGAGTTCTGGCCGCGTATGTAGCTATGCTCTCTGATAAGTTCCCTGACATAGCGGGCCATCTCATGGCGGGAAGCATCATGTCGGCGCCAGCCTCGCTGGTTCTGGCGAAGATGCTTCTTCCAGAGGACAGCACTCCTGAAACGAGCGCGGGATGTAATCCCAACTTCGTTCGGGTAGACGCTAATATCCTCGACGCGGCTTCAAGGGGCGCGAGCGAGGGCCTTACCCTGGCCCTCAACATCGCGGCGATGCTAATCGCGGCGATTGGATTGGTGGCGATGCTCAACGGGCTACTCGGTTTAAGCTGTCACTGGCTGACGACTTATTCCGGCCTAGCCACGGCTCACTTCGATACCCTGCAAGAGATCTTTGGGTATCTTTTCGCGCCGTGCGCATGGCTTATGGGAATCCCAGCTGAAGACTGTTTGGTAGCTGGGAAGCTTCTGGGCGAGAAGACGATTCTTAATGAATTCGTCGCCTACGCCCACATGGGTGACTACCTTCACGGAAAACCACTCATGGATGGTGTTCCTGTTCAAGAACTCGCGGAGAGAACGAAGATTATTCTGAGCTACGCGTTATGCGGTTTTGCGAACTTTAGTTCGATCGGTATCCTCGTCGGCGGAATGGGCGCGCTTGTTCCCTCTCGCCGTGGCGATATCGCTCGTCTCGGCATTCTCGCTCTTATCGGTGGAACGTTGTCAACTTTCATGACAGCTACTATCGCCGGTATGATCTTGTAATGTCGCTTCGGCTCCAGATTTTTGGCGCTGGGGAGAGGAGGTTCTTTTCAAGGTTTTTGAAGAGTTCCTCCCTCCTTACCCTAGCCCGTCAAGCTTGCGCTTGTGTGATACGAAGTCATAACAGATGAGAGCTTCTACCTTTACCGTAGCCTGACTATCATTGGCATATCCGCTCGGGAAGGACCGGCTCCCTCTCAAAAAAATTAGTCGCGAGCTGACTGGCATAGAGCGCCGCGGGGGTGATGTATTTAGCGAAACAGTCTCGTGATTTGTGAGACGATCGGATTTTTTGAGGCGGTCTCAAGGCTACCTCCTCTCTGCGCGGGGAAATACGCCGCCTCAGGGAGGGACTTTGATCCGATCAATTTGAGACCTTGTCCTGATTGAGCGAACCCTGGCGCGGCCTCCCGAACGGTCTCAGCCACAGCTTTAACGGAAGATGCGGGAGTGAGTATTTCAGGAAGACCCGCGTGAGCTAACGCGAACACAGCGAGCACCCAGAAACCAAGCGATGTCAGAGGCACAAACAGACGAAAAAGGGATCGGAGAGCTCCGAGACCGACGCCTATCAGGACCAGCGCCCCGTATCGTGACTTCCACCCTGGAATTACCTGCTCCACTAGCTGAGGCGCGACCGCGTTCGCGATGACGATGATACCAGCGAGGGTGAGCACGCTACCTAGAATTCCCCTAAACGGACTCATCAGGGTTGGGTAATACACCCGGGAGAACGGAGACGGGATCGGAGAGTAATTTCTGCCAAACATATAAGCCCCTCTAGCTAAGCATCTAAGGAACTTATGGCAGAAAGTTATAACGAAGGCATAACAGGGTGGTAAATTTTTCTTAAATCTCGGCGGCGTTCAAGCACTTAGGGGGCCGCCGTCAAGCCGTCCAGTAAGAGTTCTCCCCTCCTACATGACGTATCGCTCTGTAGACCTGTACTCGTCCTCGCCGCCACTCTTTCCTTGCAAGAAGCGCGATCGTCTTTTTGTATAGAGTCCGGCGATTAGAAGCGTCGGAGCCCACTGGCCAACAAACTGGGCGTCATGTTGTCGATTAAGGACACGAAGCACAAGCGAGGCGCCGATAGAAAACGCCGCGCCGATTAAAAATAAATCCGGGGATAGGTTCTCAATGTAGGCGGTTACAGCGCTTTCCGATCCACTCGGATTCTTCGTGGGGGTGCCAGTGGCAGTGTGAGTCTCAGTTTGTTCCATAGTTGGCTCCTTGCTGATTACGAGATCAAACTATAGGTCCGCCTGCCAAGGGGCACTATGAGGGATCACATGGCTGAAGATCTAGCGTTCTCTTCAGGCTGGCGCGTGGGTCGCCGGGCCGCTCTTAGATCCGCGCCAGCCACACTCAAGCTCAGCGGGCGCTATCGATAACTACTCCCTCACCGCGACCTCAAAGAGGTTAATCCCAGCGACGAAGTATACCGCTTGGGCGCAGAGCAGAATTACCGGCCAGGGGGCCCCTCCCGCGAGCTCGTTTCCTAGAACAATCTCTGTTGTCATCTCCATCCCGCACAAAAAGGTCGGGAAGAGCAGCGGGAGGGAGATTATTGGGAGAAGCACCCCTTTTAGCTTGGAGGTGCTCGCCACCGCCGCCAGCAGGGTCAAAAGGGAAGCAAGCACTACTGAGGCGCCCAAACCAGTGGTCGCGAGCGACCGCAGCTTATCAGAGATGTCATAGTCGAGACTCAGAGCGAAGAGCCCAAGAAGAAGTAGAAAGTTCGCGAAGAAACACGCTGACATCACGAGCAGCTTCGAGATAAACATCTGAGCTCCAGTGACCCCCCCGAGGAGTAGCCCCTCAAACCCTCGTCCCTCAAGCTCCTGTTCATTGAATCGGACAACAGAGGTCGTGGACGACAACATGAAGACAACCCACAAGAACATCGGGAATATCTTTTCACGCGTTGGGGCGTCAAGAACCGCCGAGCTTACCCCCGCTCCAACGAGAACAGCGAGCAAGGTCGCGTTACAAGCAAGAAGCGTTAAGAGCTCCCTGCTCCTCCACTCCAGTCGGATCTCCTTTCTGACCAACAGCCATACGATCCCAGCCCACCGCCTCATCGGTTAACCTCCCGATAGCGAGCTAAAACGGTATCGATGGACTCGGCGGACGCTCCGTTACCGGAATCCAAAGCGACTTCGCCCCCAGAGAGCACAACGGCTCTTGAGCTCACACCCGTGAGCCTGTGGAGATCGTGACTAGCTACTACAAAAATCGCCCTATCCTGACTTACTCGTCGAACTCGCTTCATCGCTCCTAAGAGGAGGAGCGTGCCTCTCTCATCGAGGTTGCTTGTTGGCTCATCCAGAACGACCAGATCCGGAGAGCCCAATAGCGCTCGCGCGATCCCAACACGAGCTTGCGTACCTTTAGAGAGCTCGCTGACCGGGCGGCTGGCCACATCAAGGAGATCCATCTCGCCAAGATACTTATCGATGTCACGAATTCCCCGCACGGCCCCGAAGAGCTCCAGATTCTCTCTTACGGAGAGCCTCCCATATAAGAATAGGTGATGAGAGAAAAACCCTACCTGCTTGTGGCTCGATACCACCTCCCCTGAATCGGGGCGAAGGAGCCCTGAGAGCAGCTTCAGAAGCGTTGATTTACCCGCGCCATTGGCGCCAACGAGAAGGGTTACCTCACCTGGAGAAAACGAGAGGGAGAGACGCCGCAACGCGGTGAATGAACCAAAAGCCTTGGTGACATTCCTCGCCTCAAGCACTCTCGTCAGCGCCTCCGGTCTTTTTGACGCGATCAAGAATAGAGAGAAGCTCGAGCGAAAGCGCCTCTTTCGAGCGATCGAAATCATCCTGGGAGAGTTTTCCCATCGAGAAATCAAGCTCGAGATCCTTTATCGCGCGCAGCGATCTCTCCTTCGCGTCAAGCAAAGCCGCGGCCTCACCGTAACCACTCGGAGCGGGACCCGACCTACCCCCTGTATCCAGAAGCGGAGAGATAAGGAGCCACGCGACGAGGAGAGAGAGCGCCAGAGAAGCGATAATCCCAAATGTCATATAGAGTGCGCGGCTCCTTCGCGTGCTGAAATAGTCGCGTTGGAGGAGCGAGGCATCGGAACAGCGACAACAACGCCACCAATAACCAAGACTATGGCTCCGTACCACAGCCACACCTGCAAGGGATTAATAAACACCTTCATAGAGGCTTTTGATCCACTCTCGTCGATGCCAGCCAACACGAGGTACACATCCTCTCTCTGCCCCATACGGAGGGCAACTTCCGTCGTTGTCTCTTTGTTTTTTCTGTAAAAGCGCATCTCAGGCGCAAGCACCTGCAGGACTTTTTCGTCGGTCAAAGAGCGCAGAGAGACATGGGCCTGTACCGAGTCGTAATTCGGCGCGCGCTCTTCGTGAAACTCATTAAGCTCTAAGGAGAAGCGCCCCACGTTAAAGCGTTGTCCGGGAGCCAGGGTGAATTCGCGCTCAATCTTGTGCGCCATAGAAGCGGTGATGCTCACCGTCATCACGAGCACGCCAAAGTGGATAATGTGCGCCCCGTACTTAACACGCTGCCTACGCCAAAGAGTGGCGATGTTTGACGGCGCCCAAGTAGGAGCGTGAGTTATCGAGCGCTGGGCCCCGAGCCCACGACTCACCTCGCCGATGATTGTCATTAATCCGAAGAAGCACAGGGCGTAGGCGAGCACCGGATAAAACTCTACGATGCCAGCCAAAACCAGAGCCAAGGCGACGACGAGCGCCCCAAGAAAGGGCAACGCGAACGTTCGCAAGAGCTGCCTCGGCGATGAGCGCTTCCACGCCACGGAGGGCCCGATCCCCATCAGCATCACGAGAGCCAGGAAGAGGGGCACGTTGACCGCGTTAAAAAACGGGATTCCCACCGTCTTCTTCTCCCCCGTTACCGCCTCGGAGAAAACGGGGAACATCACACCCCAAAGCACTGAGAAGCAGATGCTGAGGAGCACTAGATTGTTTAGGAGAAAGACCGCTTCTCGAGAGAAAAGGCTCTCGATAGCGCGCTCAGGTCGCAGCTCGCGGCGACGATAGACGGAGAGCCCTACAGCGACAATCACGATAAGGGAGAGGTACGCCAAAAACGTCCAGCCGATGTCAGTCGAGGCGAAGGCATGGACGCTCTGAACGATCCCGGACCGTGTCAGAAAGGTGCCGAAGACAGTGAGGGCATAGGTGAGCGTTATCAGGGAAACGTTCCACACCTTAAGCATCCCCTTTCTCTCCTGAATCATGACTGAGTGCAGGAAAGCGGTGGCGCTTAGCCATGGCAGGAACGAAGCGTTCTCCACTGGGTCCCACGCCCAGAAACCACCCCATCCCAACTCAAGGTAGGCCCAGTGACCACCGAGCACGATACCAGCCGTAAGGAAGGTCCAGCCGATCAAGGTCCACCGACGGGTCAAACGGATCCAATCGTTAGACATCTGTCCGGACGCGAGAGCCGCCATGCAGAAGGCGTATGGAACCGCGAGGCCGGTAAAGCCGAGGTAGAGCGTCGGCGGATGAATCGCCATGTACTCATTCTGCAGAAGGGGATTAAGCCCATTACCATCCGGCATCGCTATCGGGGACTTAAGATACCGAAAAGGATTGGTGAGAAAGAGAGTTATTGAGGTGAAGAACAACGTAGAGGAATTTAGAAAGCTAAAGAGCCACGGCACAAGCGCTCGTGGGTAGCTCCGCGAACGAATCGCGACACAAGCGGAGAAGGCCGAGACAAGAAAGCACCAGAGGAGCATGGATCCGTCCATGCCTCCCCAAATCGCCGTGATCTTGTAGATCCACGGCATGTCACGATTCGAATATTGCCACACGTACTGGACAGCGTAGTCATTTGTGACAAACGAGTATCCAAGCGAGAACAAAGCGAGGAAGAGTGTGGTCGCGACAAGGATCGTTGCCCTGCGGAGCGACTCAACGCGCGAGCTGATATTCCTATCTCCTTTGCCGAGCCAAGCGCCACCTACGACTCCAAGCACCGAGAGCAACCAAGCGACACAGAGCGCGAACTGACCAAACTCAACCATGCGTAAACACCACTCTCAGAGAGAAACCACTACTTTTTGGCCATTTCCGGCGACTGAACAATATCCTGCCCGACCGCTCCCGGAACGACCGGCTCATACTTTGAGGGGCACTGAGTCTGCAACTTCGCGGCTCGTATCGTTCCCTCAGCAAAATCTCCATCGATGAGAACATCCCTACCGGCGGCGAACATATCGGGCTTGAGCCCGCGGTACACGACTGGAACCACCTCATCACCTCCTGATGGGTTCCGAACACTAAAGGTGAGCACCATGGCTGGCTCCGTCTGGTAATTTACGGGGTCAACAACTCGCCCCCCCACCCTGATTCGCTTGAGATCTCGAGATGAACCCCTCTCCAACACCTGAGATGGTGTCAGCACTAAAGAGCTGGTTCCCCTGGTCGCTTGAAACACCAGGGCACCACCGCACACGATGAAGAGAGCCACTAAGCTAATGAATACCTTGCCCATACCACTCGAAAGCTCTGCCCCATCAATCCCACGGACAGTGGTGTGACTATATACCAACGGGGGCTTTTTTACCAATCAACCAGACGCGGATAAAATCAGGCAAAGCGGGCGTATAGCCGGTTCTTTTGATGGATTTACTCCGCCTCTTCCGGAGCGATCCACGCCTCCAACTCAGAGCCGAGACGCGCCGACACAAACGACTTTAACTTCTCGCGAATCTTGTTCTCAATCTGCCGGACTCGCTCCTTACTTATCGATAATTCGTCTGAGAGATCTTGAAGAGTCACGCGATCCTCATCCAGAACTCGCCCTCTAAATATCCTCTCCTCCTTCGGATTTAGTGTGCCTCTAAACACGGAGAGGGCTTCGTGGAGAGCCTGAAGAAGCTCTTTTTTAGCCATCGCCTCCTCCGCGGACTCCTCCCCACTCGGTAACATTGAGTGCAGTGTGGAGTCCGACTCATCTTGAAGCGGAGCGTCAACGCTTACGTCTGCTCCTCCAAGACGTTGCGACATTTCCACCACATCTGACTCACGAACATTGAGCCGGTCAGCTAGAAGTTTTGGAGCCGGGTATATCCCCTCACGCTCAAGGCGATCGCTCTCTCTCTTTAGATTAAAGAAGAGCTTTCTCTGCGCCTGCGTAGTCCCGATCTTAACCAGGCGCCAATTCGCCATAATGTATCGAATGATGTACGCGCGAATCCACCACACAGCATAGGAAGGAAATCTTACGCCTCGATACGGATCAAAGTTTTGAACCGCCTCCATCAACCCGATATTCCCCTCTTGAATAAGATCGAGAACGTTGCGGGCGACCTTCTCGTAATCACGCGCTATCTTCACAACTAGCCAGAGCGATCCGAAAACAAGCTTCTTCGCGGCCTCGGGGCTCTTGGTTTTGTGGTATTGAATCGCGGCGGCATGCTCATCCTCGCGGGAGAGAGGAGTGAGCCGCCTTATCTCCGCCAAGTACGCGTCGAGAGCGCTATAGGGAACGAGCGAGTCCGAACGAGCCGCGCTCCTCTCCGGCGCTGAGGGCGCCTCGACCTCTGGCTCCTCAGAGATCTCAATTACATCCAGGACGTCATCGCCTTCGACTACTTCATCAATGACGTCATCAGTGTCACCCTCTACGGGAAGAACCTCGCCTTCAAGAACTTCAACGGGGGTATCGCCGGAAGATCCACTTCCAACTTCCTTGCCCTTATTTTTCAATCGTCTTTTCGACAAGTTACAAGACCACCATCAGGTATAAATCGCTGATAAGTTTACACCATCGGCCCAACGTTAATCTATCGACCCACCAGCACGTTGCACTACCGTACTACCCGGTTGAGGTACTTCTACAGCTCTCATCTACGGTAATCATTACAATAAATTACGGGTGGTTAACTCTTCGGCGACTCAATAACTACAGCTGGTTACATATGTTTAAGAATGCGCCCTTCAAAAACAAAAAGTTGTTTTAAAACTCTTGTCCGGTCCCATTTGCTTCGGTACTCTCCCACGCTTAACTATCGGCCAGGCGCCAACCTATGAATTCGGCAGCGCAAACTTTTCAATCGGTTAAAAGATTACCCGCGACCGGGGAGTACGCGGCTACGGTAATGCGCACCCTGGCGCCATTCATCGATCGCCTCGCCTTATGTGTTGGGGCGAGCGATCCCGCCACCGACCTTTTTTCGGTCAACAACCAACTCATGAACATTCAAGCGACGCTCGCTGAGGCGAAGCGCGCGATCGAGGCCAACCTTCCGGCTACCATGCTTACTGAGGGCGGATCCCACCCCTACTTTGCCGCGATCTCTCAACCCTCTCAAGGCGAGTGGATCCGAGATACGTATCGACTTGTGTCATTACTCGGCGAAGGCGTTCGCGCAAAGTTGTACGCGAAGGACGGAGACTCGCTACGACTCCGAAATGAGCTGATCAACTCCGACTCTCGCGAGGAGCTCTCCCTTCCCCGCCTCCTTCGAGCGGTAGCCAAATCTTATCCCTACACCGATCTCTACCTCGGCGTTCCAAGTCAACGCGCCCTTTACGGCATTAAAACAGACTTCGGAGCTGGATCTCTTCGTCGCTTTCTCGCGAATAGCTCGCTTGCGGTTTAGAAATTCTCAGCATGCTCCACGGTCGCTAGCCCCTCTCTGCTCGATACCACGATGAACCACCTCTAGCTAAATCGCACACAAAGCTACCGCCAAAACTAGCCGCGGAGCCCTCCACTTTTTATTTTATTTCATTTGATACTCGTGAACTCCCCATCAAAGCGGACGGCGGCCATAGGCTTGAGTTCACCCTCCGTGGATCCGCCGGGCTACGTGAGGACTACCGAATTCGAGAGGCTTACCGGCCCGAGCCACTCCGGGCCACTGGGCGAGAGGCGGTTTTGAATTGCCGGAGGCGCGAACTAACTAACGCGATAAAAAAGCGCTCCAAATGGTAGTTTGATAGGGGCTCAGAAAGCCTTGCCCCGCCCACCTAGCTTGCCAACCGCCTGACACTATTAGCCTTATAAAGACTCTCCGCGCTCTCTGCCAACCTACGGCCGGAGAGGCTTATTTAGCACTCAAAAAAACCATACGTCCCGCCGATATAGACTACATGACAGATCTCTTTGGCGCGGAAACCGTGAATGGTCTCCGTACGCGGAATCAGTCGTAGTAGCGGTTTATCGTTATCCCTCTGACTGGAATTCTCCAATCCGGGGACGAATGGCTGAGGAGGGCTACATGGACTCCTCACCTTCATGTTGTGCGGAACGCATGCTCACCGCGCCGAGGATTGAAAGCAGTATCTCCCGAGGCGCGTATCACGCTGACCTGATATGGCTGAGATACTGAAAAAAAAGCGCAAAGCTGTCTTTGTTAATCTCCTCTCTCCGGGAGATATTCTCATGCTGACGGCGGCGGTTCGCGATCTTCACCGGGCGCATCCGGGCGAGTTTCTTACGGATGTCTACACTTCCGTTGGTGAGCTATGGCAGCACAACCCATACATCACTAAGCTTCCATTCCGAGTTGAGAGGCTAGGAGATCAGAAGGAAGCGGCTTCGCCCTATGAGCGCCTCCTACCGGCTCGAGATTTGAAGATTATCGTAGAAGACCCGGACGTCGAGGTTTACGATGTTGGCTACGACGGTCAATACCAGGCCTCAATCCATCGCAGCAACCAGAACGCGTATCATTTCATTCACGGATACGCTCAAGATCTCGAGCAAAAGCTCGGGGTCCGCGTCCCGGTCACTGAATTTAAGGGAGACGTTTACCTCTCAGACCAGGAGAGGTGTTGGATGAGCCAAGTGCAAGAGCTGGGGTTAGATGATAATTTCTGGCTCGTTTTCGCCGGGGGAAAGTACGACTATACGGCTAAGTGGTGGAGCCCCACGTATTACCAAAACGTTGTCGACCACTTCAAAGGACGAATCCTCTTCGTCCAATGCGGCGACTCCCAGCACTTTCATCCATCGCTAAACGGGGTCGTTAACCTCGTCGGAAATACAAGCACGCGGCAACTGATCCGCTTAATGTATCACTCAAGCGGCGTGCTCTGCCCCGTTACCTTCGCCATGCACCTCGCCGCGGCTGTCCCGATGCGTCCCTATGATCTTCACGGAAACAAGCTCCCAGCCACTCGTCCGTGTGTCGTCTTAGCTGGTGGTCGCGAGGCGATGCATTGGGAGGCCTATCCTAATCATCAATTTATGCACACGGTCGGCGCGCTGCCGTGTTGTCCACGTGGTGGATGCTGGAAGAGTCGGTGCCAGCCGGTCGGGGACAATGATCCCAAGGACGACCCAGCGCACCTATGCGTCAACCCGGTCAAGGTCTCTGAGACGCTCCAGATCGGGAAATGTCAAACCATGATCACTCCCCACATGGTTTGCAATCACATCTCGATGTTCTACTCAGGTGGTCTCCTGGCTTACAACAACTCATCCCAAACACCTGAAATGAGCGCCGAGGTAGAGAAGCGCGACAGTCTAGTATTGGCGAAATATCTGGTTGAGCGATTTAGACCACGCAGCATGCTCGATATTGGCTGCAGACGACAAGAGCTCCTCAAGAGCGTCTTACACAGCGGCGTTGATGTGTATGGAGTGCAGGGTGAAACTCGTATCATCATCTCTCATGAGGAATTTCCTACCGAACGAATATCCATCGCCGATCTATCAAAACAATATTGGAAGGCCCCCGCGAAATTTGACCTTATCTGCGCGGCCTCCACGGCTGATTATGTCGGTCGCTCTGCCCAGCATTTCGCCGATACCGTGGTGTCAAATTTAAAAAAAGGTGGGGTGCTTGTGATTGCGCCTTCATCATCGGACGCCGACGGCGCCGGCGCCCGCGAAGAGGAGTGGATCGCCCGCCTGACCGAGGCTGGCCTTAAGCCCCTTGCCGAGGAGACCGATCGGGTGAGGCGAGTTACCCACAAGGTAGGCTACGAAGGTAGGGAGTTAGTTTTTGTAAAAGACTAGTGAGACCGGCAAATAGAAACCGAATGCAAAATACGGACGAGACGGGACAATGACGACAGCGACGAGACAGTCAGATAGTGAAACACTTCCCTCCCACACTGAGGCCCTACGTTTATACAACTCGGGGCAATTCGCCGAGGCTCGCAAACTTTTCGAGATTTTGGTGACTCATCAACCCCTCGATGTTGACGCACTGGTTGGTCTAGGGATGTCACACTGGCGCCTCCAGCGACCAGCGGAAGCGCGAGAACTCTTGGAGAGAGCGCTAGCAATCCAACCCAACCACGCGACGGCTCTGCGCGGCCTCGGCATTGTCCTACTTGGAACGAACGATGTCGAAAGAGCTCATGAGGTGATGAGAACGTGCGTGTCTGTCGAACCTCAAAGCGCCCAGGGCTGGCTTACACTTGGTCTGATAGACCAACGTCTGGGAAACACAAAAGAGGCGGAGATCGGTTTTCTAACAGCTCTTCAAAGAAACCCCTCTTATCCGGAGGCGATGAACAACCTAGCCACGGTATATCTCGAGCAGCGTCGATATGTGGAGGCGAAAGAGCTCGCGCTCAAGGCGATCGAATTAAAACCCGCCCTCTCTGACACCTACCGTACGTTAGCCAAGGTTTTGCGGGAGGTCGGCGATGATCGCGAAGCTCTCGTCGTTCTCAAGCGTTGCGTCTCTGTTACCCCTAACGACCCGAACGCGTGGAATGACCTCGGTGGCATTTATCGGGATATGTCAGACACACCGTCCTCCATCGAGGCCTACGAGAGAGCGCTCGCGATAGATCCGGCTCACCTTGACTCAAAGGGCAACCTCTCATGCATCCTCGCTACAGATGGTGATTATGAGCGCGCCAGACGACTGTGCGCCGAGCTTAGTACGGAGAGGTCGGAGGCTTTCGGAGTTCGAGTCAGAAGAGCCACGACCCTACCAGCTATCATGATGTCAGCGGAGCAGATCCAGGAGTCGCGGCAGTTTCTTGCCGACTCACTGTCGGAGCTAGAGAACACCTCTGGCGTGATAGGAGATCCCCTCTCTGAGGTTGGGGCGACCAACTTCTATCTCGCTTACCACGGTCGCGATGACCGAGAGCTGCAGGAGAGGACTGCTCGGCTTTTTCTGAGCCACGCGCCCGCCCTCTCATGTATCGCCCCTCACATCGGACAAGCGAGGAAGCCAGGGAGAATCCGTTTGGGTATTTGTAGCAGACACCTTTCATCCCATACGATAGGGATACTGTGGGCCGAGATGTTCGCCCGGCTCGATCCTGAGAAATTCGACCTCTCGCTCTTTTATACTCAACCGTCATACGACCTAACGCCCCCATCCTTGAGGCAGCGCGTTGAGCGCGCCTACCGTTTGCCGGCTGGCTTGGCCAACGCTCAGAGATTAGTAGCTGAGCAAGAGTTGGATATCCTCTATTTCCCGGATATCGGCATGGAGCCCCAGAGCTACTTCCTCTCCTTCGCTCGACTCGCCCCAACGCAGATCGTGACGTGGGGACACCCGCTGACAACTGGAGTTCCAAATGTCGACTACTTTGTCTCCTCGAAAGATCTTGAGGTCGAGGGAGCCGAAGCCCATTACACCGAGCGCCTAGTTAATCTTGAGACCCTCAACACGTACTACCTCCGACCATCCTGCCGCGACCTCATCAGCAAGGAATCGCTCGGGGTCGGAGAGAAGGAGACCCTCTACATCTGCCCTCAGACCTTGTTTAAGTTTCACCCCGACTTCGACCCAATCATTGAGAGGATTTTGGACGCGGACCCGACCGGTCAACTCATTCTCCTCGAGGGCAACTGCGCTCGGCACACCACCCTCCTAAAAGAGAGAATGGAAAAGACTATTCCTCGAGTCACAAAACGGATCCGCTTTATTTCGAGGCTCAGCCAGGAGCAGTTTTTATCGCTCCTTAAGACGGCCGATGTCATGCTCGACCCGACCCATTTTGGTGGCGGAAGCACCACCATTCAGGCTCTCTCATTTGGCACTCCCGTAGTGACTCTTCCGAGCGCCTTTTTACGTGGGCGAATCAGCTACGCCTGCTATCGGCAAATGGGATACGACGATCTGGCCGCTCGGGACGTCGACAACTATTGCGAGATAGCGACTCGTTTAGGCAAAAGCCCCGAGATGAGGGCGGGCACGCGTCGAGAGCTCCGGACCAGAAGTGGCGTATTATTCTCTAATGAAAAAGTTATTACTGAGTGTGAGACATTCCTTGAGGATGTCTTCAACCGTCATAAAGTATGAGCGCTAAAAAGATCCTCATTGTGAACTACGAGAGCCTGACGGACGCGTTAATGCTAACGGCATCGATACGCGACCTCCAGACCTTCTCATTCGGGAGCTACCAGATCGACGTACACACCCTAGGCATGGCGATATGGGAACACAATCCCCACATCGCTCGTCTTGACTGGCGGGCGGTGCCGTATGACGGCGAAAGCGAGCTCGCCGCAAATGAGTACGGGTTCCCTGAGCACAAAACAAAGATCATTTGCTACGATCCCGAGATCCAAGTGGTGAACTGCTCAAAGCGTGGATACTTTCCCGCCTCTGAGAGGTTTAAAGATATCAATGCCTATCACCGTCTCCACACATTCGCCCAAGACCTGGCGGAGCGAGTGGGCCTAACCTCGTATATTCCCTTGGGAGAGATGAAGGGAGTTGTAACTATCTCTGACATTGAGCGCACATGGATGTCTCAAATCGAGGAGGCCGGAGATTTTAGCAACTTTTGGATCGTATCCACTGGGGGACCAGCTGAACAGAGCGCCTCATGGTGGGACCCAGGCCGGTACCAGCACATTGTCGATGAATTTAGGGGCAAGGTAACCTTTGTCCAGGTGGGTTTGGGAGACGAGCACCATCCGAGGCTCGATGGCGTCATCGATCTTGTGGGAAAGACGGACCTGCGACAACTTATTCGTCTTATGTACCACGCGGGCGGATATGTAGGAGCCCCCGGTTTTCTTAGCCACCTCGCGGCGGCTGTTCCGAGCAAGCCGACCGAGCGTAACGGTCGAGCGCGAGCTCCCATGAGAGCGGCGGTTTTGATTAGCGGCGGTCGTGAACCGCACCAGTGGTATGCTTATGAAGGGCAGCAGGTGCTCCACACGAATGGCATGTTAAGCTGTTGTGAGGTCGGGGGGTGCGGCAAATCGCGATGCGAGACGCCACACCGATTAGAGCCCCACCCCGAACAGCTGTGCTCGATCCCTGTGCGGATCGGTCGCGACGGCATTCTGCCGAAATGTCTCGACATGATCACTCCCTCTATGGTTATCGAGCGAATTAATCTTTTCTTTGATGGCGGGGCCTACTTCTTTGAGAACGAACCGTATGCCTCACGCCTTCCGTTCGGGGAGGTCTCACCCACTTTAGCGCGTGACAAGGACCTACCACTCTCGAAAGGCAAGCACTAGCTTCTTGATCTTAGACCCCACTTGAGAACGCATCAAAATAGTGGCCCATGATCGGCCGCGGTTTGTAGATGATTGCAGGATGTGCGATGTGCCTAGGCATGCCGACCGCCTCCTCAACTCCGGCGTCGTATCCGAGGATCATTCGATGCAACAAAGGATTCGCCCGCAAGCTCTCTCGGTCGAAGAGCTCTCCGATCGGCTCAAACAGCTTCTCGACCTCCGCCCGGGTGTTCACCCCCAAAAAACGATCATCAAAAAATGAGTTGGTATCCCAACGCACTGACATTCGAGCGTCTGACGAGCAATAGACAAAGATACCATCCGGTTTCAGTCGACTGTGTATTCGTGATATTGCCCCCCGGAGATCAAGCGCCGGTATGTGCTGCAGGACATATATACAGTACGCAAGGTCAAAGAGACCCTCCGCCTCATGAGGGAACGCCGCGGTGAATCGATCGCTCTCGACGTAGTCGCGGGCGTGTTGTTGCTGAATAGGAGATTCATCAACACCTACGACGAATGCTTTTTCACGCTGAAGTATAACCTCGCGGGCGAGGCGGCCCACCCCGCATCCATAGTCGAGAATTCTCGGCGCCTCGGCGGGCGCGTGCTTTAAGATCGCGCGAACGAAGTCTGGGGTCTCCTTTTCCCACCGCTCTTGGAAGGAGAATCCATTACACGCGCCGACCACGCTCTCGCACGCGTCTCTAAACGTCCTCTCCTTGAATAGTGAATGTTCCATACTCTCTTATTAGTTATGGGATCGGTTACGCGATCTACAATACCCAATCTTAAAGCTCCCCGCCGCAATTACCTTTCTCGGCCTGCCACGCGCGATAACAAGGTGTTACCGGCGCCCCAAGAGATATCGTTACACATATATATAGTGAGCCGAAGAAGCTCTTGAAAGCCTACGGTTGCTTCTTAAAGGTAAAGCCTAGGTTGGAGTTCTCGCTAGAGCTTTTTCCTGGGGTAGTTGGCGTGGAGAACGCCTCATTCATCCCTAGTCGGGTAGGCCCGTAGTTAGGGGCTAGCCTGTTGAGTGATGATGAGCTTTTTGGACCAAGCACGCCTCCAATCATCGACCCGACATCAACGGGAGGGGTCGTTTTGAGAGCGCCAAACCTTCTCTGAACGAGACCTAGGATCTCATCTCGTGACGACCGACTAGCGGGGGACTCGGTCCTTGGGCGCACAGCGTCCATAGTAACGGCGCGCCTCCGATCATTTATTATGCGCCGCACTTGCTCCGTGACCGCCCGCACTGAATCAGCTGCCAAGCCGATTCCCTTCGACATACCCTGCAACTCCTCAAGCCTATTGAGAAGTCGATTGTCAGAAAGCTCCGCTGATACAGAATCCGAATAATCGAGCTCAATACCAGAGAGATATCGTCGAACTATTCGGAACTGGTCGGTAATGCGTGAATCGTCTCCCACCTCAGCGTCACTCGTCATAACATCGACGCTTGCGAGACTCATCTTCGAGGAGAGCTCTGTTATGCGAGCCGAGGCGCTTGAGATCTTAGCTTGAACGTCGGCTATCTGGAAGTCAATACTGGAGGATGAGACTGAGAGGCTTAAGCTGGAAGCCTGATTCGTGGCTATGCTGGCGTTGACCAGATTCAGCGCGTTATCGATGCTTGATGACGAATTAGAGAGGCTCAGGCTCGATGTTTGATTTGCGGAGATACTGGCGTTAAGGGCGTTCAGGGCCGCGTCAACACTAGAGGAGGAGTTCGAGAGGCTTAGGCTTGAGGCCTGGTTAGTGGAGATACTAGCATTAACGAGGTTGAGGGCGTTATCAACACTGGAGGACGAGTTAGAGAGAGTTAGGCTTGAGGTCTGATTTGTTGAGACGCTCGCGTTAAGGGCGTTCAGGGCCGCGTCCACACTAGAGGAGGAGTTCGAGAGGCTGAAGCTTGAGGTCTGATTCGTGGTGATGCTGCCGTTAACGAGGTTCAGAGCGTTATCAACACTGGAAGACGAGTTGGAGAGGCTTAGGCTTGAGGTCTGATTGGTAGAGACGCTCGCGTTAACGGCGCCGAGCGCGGCATCAACACTCGAAGACGAGTTGGAGAGGCTTAAACTTGACGCCTGATTAGTTGAAACGCTCGTGTTAACGGCGTTGAGAGCGGCATCAACGCTGGAAGACGAGTTAGAGAGGCCTAAGCTTGAGGTTTGATTGGTTGAGACACTCGCGTTAACAGCGTTAAGAGCGCTATCAACGCTCGAAGATGAGTTAGAGAGGCTTAGGCTTGAGGTCTGATTCGTGGAGATGCTGCCGTTAACGAGGTTCAGAGCGTTATCAACACTGGAAGACGAGTTAGAGAGGCTTAGGCTTGAGGTCTGATTAGTGGAGATACTTCCGTTAACAAGATTAAGCGCACTATCAACACTTGAAGAGGAGCTGGAAAGGCTTAGGCTTGAGGTCTGATTGGTGGAGATACTGGCGTTAACGAGATTAAGAGCGTTATCAACGCTTGAAGAGGAGTTAGAGAGACTTAAGCTTGAAATCTGATTAGTAGAGATACTTCCATTAACAAAAGTCAGAGCGTTATCAACACTGGAAGACGAGTTAGAGAGGCTTAGGCTTGAGGTCTGATTGGTTGAGACACTCGCGTTAACCGCGTTAAGAGCGCTATCAATGCTCGAAGATGAGTTAGAGAGGCTTAGGCTCGAGGTCTGATTAGCAGAGATACTAGCGTTAACAAGGTTCAGAGCGCTATCAACACTGGAAGACGAGTTAGAGAGGCTTAGGCTTGAGGTCTGATTAGTAGAGATACTAGCGTTAACAAGGTTGAGGGCGTTATCAACGCTCGAAGATGAATTCGAGAGGCTTAGGCTTGAGGTCTGATTGGTGGAGATACTTCCGTTAACAAGAGTCAGAGCATTATCAACACTCGAAGAGGAGTTGGAGAGGCTTAGGCTTGAGGCTTGATTGGTAGAGATGCTCGCGTTAACGGCGTTGAGGGCGGCATCGACGCTCGAAGATGAGTTGGAGAGACTTAGGCTTGAGGTCTGATTGGTAGAGACATTTGCGTTGACGAGATTAAGGGCGCCATCGATACTCGAAGATGAGTTGGAGAGGCTTAAGCTTGAAGCCTGATTAGTTGAAACGCTCGTATTAACGGCGCTGAGAGCGGCGTCAACACTGGAGGAAGAGTTAGAGAGGCTTAGGCTTGAGGTCTGATTGGTTGAGACACTCGCATTAACCGCGTTAAGAGCGCTATCAACGCTCGAAGATGAGTTAGAGAGGCTTAAGCTTGAGGTCTGATTGGTTGAGACGCTCGCGTTAACCGCGTTAAGAGCGCTATCAACGCTCGAAGATGAGTTAGAGAGGCTTAAGCTTGAGGTCTGATTGGTAGAGACGCTCGCGTTAACGGCGTTGAGGGCGGCATCGACGCTCGAAGATGAGTTAGAGAGGCTTAGGCTTGAGGTCTGATTGGTAGAGACGCTCGCGTTAATCAGGTTAAGGGCGTTATCAATGCTCGAAGACGAGTTAGAGAGACTTAGACTTGACGTCTGATTGGCGACGATCCTCGCGTTTACAAGATTTAATGAGTTATCGATGCTTGAGGATGAGTTCGAGAGTCCTCGGCTTGAGGTCTGATTAGTCGCGATACTTGCGTTAACAAGATTAAGGGCCAGGTCAATACTGGAAGAGGAGTTGGAGAGACTGCGGCTTGAGGTCTCTCCGTTGGCGATCCTTCCCATCGTAGTGGTTATGGCATTATCCAGGCTGGAGGATGAGCTGGAGAGGAATAAACTTGAGGCTTCGAGTGCGCCGAGCCTTCCTGCTGGTAGACCGAGCGAGGAGTCGACCATGTAAGAGGAATTGGAGAGAAGTCGGCTGGAGGCCATCATTATTTGATCGGCGCCCACCCCTTTCGCTAAATAACCATCCCCAATTGCTATAAGCTGCCCCTCAGAATTTAAGGCCATCTCCGAAACCGTGCCTATTCCAGAGATGTCGACCCAGGAAGACCCGGTCCACGCTGCCGTGGAGCCACTGGCGGACCATCCACTGGCCCCGAACTCAGCCCCCCCCACGTAAACAGTGCCAGCTGAATCTACCGCCACCGTTTCAAGAGGCTCCCCAGTAAATCCTCCGCCGATAGCTGACCACTCACTCCCATTCCACTTCGCTATGTTGTTGACAGTCAGGGATCCCTCCTGGATACCCAATTCTCCCCAAACCTGCTGGAACGACCCAACCACATACACGTTATTATTTTGGTCAACGGCGATATCCCTGATCTGACCATTCACTCCTTGACCGACCAAATTCCACCCACTGCCATTTTCGTCATAACTGGCGATGGACTGATAATTCCCCTCATAATCTGTGAAGGCTCCGCCTACATAGAGAACCCCATTTGAGTCGAATGCTAGGGCCTCTACGGAACCAAGAAACCACCATTCGCCGTAGTTCCAGCCAGAGCCATCCCATCGCTCTAGAGCATATTCAGAACCGCCGCCTGCGTAAACGCGATCGGTCGAATCCACTACCAATGCGCTTACGCTAAATGAGGCTCCATCTCCCAAGGCAGACCAAGACGCCCCATCCCATTTAGCAATGTTATTCGCAGCAATGCCCGCGATCGAAGCGAATGAACCGGCTACGTAGAGGTTTCCGAGGGAGTCAACAGCCATTGCAGATATGCTTCCAGCTGTTTGATCTCCCATAAGAGGTGAGCTGGCGATCGAAGAGACGACCCCTTCGCTCACGGCGGCAACTCCAAAGGCACCCGCGACATATGTATTTCCATTTTGATCAAGCGTGAACGCCGATACCGCTGGATTCGCTCCAAGAGTAAAATACTCCCAAGAAATCGAAGGCAGGCCTGACGCTTGGTACGCTGAGATGGCAGCAGTCAAGGAAGCTAGCGATTGATCAAGCGCGGAGGACGAGCTCGAGAGACTGATCCGAGACTCACGGGTAATGCCTATAGAGATAAGCGCGTTATCAACACTATTGGAGGAGCTTGCGAGGTTTACACTGGACGCGAGGCCCGAGGCGATACTGGTATTTATTTGCGCGAGAGCGGCGTCAACGCTATCTGAAGATGTGGTGGCGAAGCTTCTCAGCTTGGCTACGGAGCCGACGACGGCCCCTCCAGCAGTCGCGAAATCTCCCCCAGCATAGACATTGCCGACCGAGTCAACAGTGATATTTTCTACCCATCCATCTACTCCTGACCCGAACCCTGACCACGATGAACCGTTCCAACTTGCTATACCATTAGCCGCAACTCCCCCTACATTGGTGAATGCTCCGCCAACGTAAAGTGTGCCAAGTTCGTCAACGCCGATGCCGTATACATCACTATTCGCTCCACTCCCGAGCGGTGACCACGAGGCACCGTCCCATTTAGCTACTCGACTGGCGCTTTCACCACCTGCCACAGTGAACATTCCACCAGCATACAGCTCCCCATTAGAGTCAGTAGTGAGAGCGAGCACCGTACCATTTAAACCCGAGCCCAACCGGGACCACGATTCGCCATCCCACTTGGCTATGTAGTCCCACTGGAACATACCTCCGCCCGCGAAGAGGGTACCGCTTGAGTCAACGGCCAAAGCAGAGACCGCTCCATAAGCGAAACCATCTCCTACGGTAGACCACGACGTGCCATCCCACTGGGCTACCCCACCCCCGAAGCCTCCGCCCGCATAAAGGTTTCCATTAGAATCAACAGCTAATGATGCGACCGGGCCGCTTAGCCCTGAGCCAATAGCGGACCAACTTCCACTTACGCCTGGACCACCACTCCACATGGCTATATTACTGACAGCCACACCACCTGCGTCCGTAAAGGATCCTCCGAGGTAGATCTCCCCATTTGAGCCAGCAGCGAGCGCGAAGACATCGCCATTGACCCCAACGCCAGTGGCGCCTTCAAGGGGCTCCCAAGCCCCACCGTTCCACATTGCGATCCCACTAACCAGCTCGCCCCCCGCGGTGACAAAAGAGCCTGCCGCATAGAGTCGGCCGTATGAGTCGACAACCGTGGCACCAACACTACCATCAGTCCCTGTCCCAAGAGGTGACAAGGTTCGAGTTGCTAGAGCGATACTTGATGCGCGATCACTCGTCAGGCTCCCGTTAACCAGATTTAGCCGGCTGTCGAAACTTGAGGAGGACTGAGAGAGGGCTAAGCTCGAGACTAAAGTAGTATTTATGTCGTTATCTACTTGGGCAAGGGCCGTATCAACTCCGGGGGAGGTAAAGGCGAAGCCACTCAGCTTGGCTACGGAGCCGACGACGGCCCCTCCAGCAGTCGCGAAATCTCCCCCAGCATAGACATTGCCGACCGAGTCAACAGTGATATTTTCTACCCATCCATCTACTCCTGACCCGAACCCTGACCACGATGAACCGTTCCAACTTGCTATACCATTAGCCGCAACTCCCCCTACATTGGTGAATGCTCCGCCAACGTAAAGTGTGCCAAGTTCGTCAACGCCGATGCCGTATACATCACTATTCGCTCCACTCCCGAGCGGTGACCACGAGGCACCGTCCCATTTAGCTACTCGACTGGCGCTTTCACCACCTGCCACAGTGAACATTCCACCAGCATACAGCTCCCCATTAGAGTCAGTAGTGAGAGCGAGCACCGTACCATTTAAACCCGAGCCCAACCGGGACCACGATTCGCCATCCCACTTGGCTATGTAGTCCCACTGGAACATACCTCCGCCCGCGAAGAGGGTACCGCTTGAGTCAACGGCCAAAGCAGAGACCGCTCCATAAGCGAAACCATCTCCTACGGTAGACCACGACGTGCCATCCCACTGGGCTACCCCACCCCCGAAGCCTCCGCCCGCATAAAGGTTTCCATTAGAATCAACAGCTAATGATGCGACCGGGCCGCTTAGCCCTGAGCCAATAGCGGACCAACTTCCACTTACGCCTGGACCACCACTCCACATGGCTATATTACTGACAGCCACACCACCTGCGTCCGTAAAGGATCCTCCGAGGTAGATCTCCCCATTTGAGCCAGCAGCGAGCGCGAAGACATCGCCATTGACCCCAACGCCAGTGGCGCCTTCAAGGGGCTCCCAAGCCCCACCGTTCCACATTGCGATCCCACTAACCAGCTCGCCCCCCGCGGTGACAAAAGAGCCTGCCGCATAGAGTCGGCCGTATGAGTCGACAACCGTGGCACCAACACTACCATCAGTCCCTGTTCCAAGAGGTGACAAGGTTCGAGTTGCTAGAGCGATACTTGATGCGCGATCACTCGTCAGGCTCCCGTTGATCAGATTTAGCCGGTTGTCGACGCTTGAAGAGGACTGAGAGAGGACTAGGCTGGAGGCAAGATTTGTGGCGATTCTTGCGTTCGTTACCCCTAGAGCCGCGTCAATACTTGAGGACGAGGTAGAGATTCCTTGGCTTGAGGCCTGATTGGTCGAGACGCTCACGTTAACGAGGTTGAGAGAGTTATCGATGCTTGAAGAGGAGCTAGAGAGGCTTAAGCTAGATGTCTGATTCGTTGAGATGCTCGCGTTAACGAGGTTGAGAGAGTTATCGATGCTTGAAGAGGAATTGGAGAGGCTTTGGCTTGAGGTCTGATTTGTGGAGATCCGCGTGTTGGCCGTCGCCAGTGCGGCATCAACACTTGAAGAGGAGCTAGAGAGGCTCTGGCTTGAGGTCTGATTTGTGGAGATGCTCGCGTTAACGAGGTTAACAGAGTTATCGATGCTCGAAGAGGAATTGGAGAGGCTTTGGCTTGAGGTCTGATTCGTGGAGATACGCGTATTCGTCGTCGCCAGTGCGGCATCAATGCTTGAAGAGGAGCTGGAGAGGCTTTGGCTTGAGGTCTGATTCGTTGAGATGCTTGCGTTAACGAGGTTGAGAGAGTTATCGATGCTTGAGGAGGAGCTAGAGAGGCTTAGACTTGAGGTCTGATTCGTTGAGATGCTCGCGTTAACGAGGTTGAGAGAGTTATCGATGCTTGAAGAGGAATTGGAGAGGCTTTGGCTTGAGGTCTGATTTGTGGAGATACTCGCGTTAACGAGGTTAAGACCACTATCGATACTAGACGATGAGCTAGAGAGGCGCGTGCTCGATGTCTGATTTGCAGAAATGCTAGCGTTAACGAGGTTAAGAGAGTTATCGATGCTTGAAGAAGAACTGGAGAGCTGTGCGCTTGAATTCTGATTGGTAGCGATACTGGCGTTAACGAGGTTAAGAGAGTTATCAACGCTTGCGGAAGAGTTAGAGAGGCTTAGGCTTGAGGTCTGATTTGTAGCGATGCTCGCGTTAACGAGATTGAGAGAGTTATCGATGCTTGAGGATGAGTTAGAGAGGCTTAGGCTTGAGGTCTGATTTGTAGCGATGCTCGCGTTAACGAGGTTAAGAGAGTTGTCGATGCTCGAAGATGAGTTGGAGAGGCTTAGGCTTGAGGTCTGATTCGTGGAGATGCTCGCGTTAACGAGGTTGAGAGAGTTGTCGATGCTCCAAGATGAACTAGAGAGGCTTAGACTTGAGGTCTGATTCGTTGAGATGCTCGCGTTAACGAGGTTGAGAGAGTTATCGATGCTTGAAGAGGAATTGGAGAGGCTTTGGCTTGAGGTCTGATTTGTGGAGATACTCGCGTTAACGAGGTTAAGACCACTATCGATACTAGACGATGAGCTAGAGAGGCGCGTGCTCGATGTCTGATTTGCAGAAATGCTAGCGTTAACGAGGTTAAGAGAGTTATCGATGCTTGAAGAAGAACTGGAGAGCTGTGCGCTTGAATTCTGATTGGTAGCGATACTGGCGTTAACGAGGTTAAGAGAGTTATCAACGCTTGCGGAAGAGTTAGAGAGGCTTAGGCTTGAGGTCTGATTTGTAGCGATGCTCGCGTTAACGAGATTGAGAGAGTTATCGATGCTTGAGGATGAGTTAGAGAGGCTTAGGCTTGAGGTCTGATTTGTAGCGATGCTCGCGTTAACGAGATTGAGAGAGTTATCGATGCTTGAGGATGAGCTGGAGAGGCGCGCACTGGAGGTTTGATTCGCCGAGATACTCGCGTTAACGAGGTTAAGAGAGTTGTCGACACTTGAAGATGAATTGAAGAGGCTTAGGCTGGAGGTCTGATTTGTAGCGATGCTGGCGTTAACAAGGTTAAGGGAGTTGTCGACGCTTGATGATGATTTGGAGAGGCTTAGGCTTGAGGTCTGATTCGCTGCGACACTAGCGTTAACAAAGTTAAGGGAGTTGTCTACGCTTGAGGATGAGTTGAAGAGATTACGACTAGAGGCTTGATTGGCCGCGATACCCGCATTTCCCTGCGAGAGATTATTATCGAGGCTTGAGGATGAGTTTGACAGGCTCAGGCTGGAGGTCTGATTAGCTGTGATACTGGCGTTCAGAGAGCTAAGAGATCTATCAACACTCGCGGAGGATTGCGAGAAGAGCAGGGAAGACGCTTTGTAAATACTAAGTGAGCTGCTTAAGCTTGAGATGGCTGAGGCGAAGCCGGAGACATCGGCTTTGTTGTATCCCGCGCTGGCCCCACGCATCCGGTTATATTCGGACTCAAGAGCCTGAAGCTCCTGGTTGATGGCGGCGCGAGTAAGCTTGTTGATCGCTTTCGTGCTCTGTTCGGATAAAGCCGTGGCGCTCGCGATCAATCGCTCCGCGCGATTTCGAACGAATTCAGCTTGGCTCAGGAGATTAAGCGACGCGGCCTCATCGTTCGGGAGAGCTTGCTTGCTAGAGAGGGAGCTTGCCAGATTCGCGAGGCCGAGTGAGCTAAAGGAGGGGAGGTTTGGAGTGGTGAATCGAAACTGACTATTGAAAGCGCTCGAAGAGGTCCCGATCCGGCCAGCGAATAGGCCGGGAGCCGAAAGCCCAGTGAAGCTCTTCAGGGTTGGCATCGGTGTTTAATCTCTCTAGCCTCTGGGGTCCTCTCCCACCCCATAGGGCAAGTCGTCAGAAGGACAGAGGAACTTGAGGTTTGGGCGGCAAAATGTGGTCGAAAAAAACCTGTCTACTTAGGGTGTTATGAAGCCACTTTTGGCGATACCCAGTAAGTAAGGGTATCCTGGAGCCCACGCACACACTCGGCGTCCCCGTAAACCCTTGATATGGCTTTCTCAACGAGCCTCCGGAGTTTTAGGCGCTTCTCTCGATCTTTCGCCAACTCGATCGCCATACGGACGTACTCATCCGGCGCGCGCGCGATCGTGCCCTCGCATCCGATCATCCGAAGAATCGCCGCTGTATGTCGAGAGCGCATGAAGGCTCCAGGGCATGTGATGACAGGGGTCCCTACGGCGAGGGTCTCTAGAGTTGAATTGCACCCAGACCACTCGAAGGTGTCGAGCGCGAGATCGCAGAGGGAGGCGGCCGCCCTGAAGTGCGAGCCATCCAGCGGACCCACGTACCTAACCAACTCTGAGGCATTTAGTCCCTTCTCTTGAAATGCAACCTCTAGTCGCGCTCGGAATACAGCTGAGGACTCACTGAGAGGCTGAACCTGAACGAAAATAAATTTCGCCCGTGAGACGTTTTTCGCTATCTCTGGAAAAATCCGGTCGTGACGGGGAAGATACTTTGAGTTGGTTTGCGGACACCAGAAGAGCACGTCCTCATCGGAGACCCCGAAGGTCTCCCTCGATAGGAACACCGAGTTGAGCCTCGCCACCTCATAGCTAAAAGATAAATTGGGTAAGCGCACTAACTTCTCTGTGTAAAATTGATCCGCGTCTACTGGCTCCATCAGATCACTACTCAGGAAGTAGTCGATCGTTGGTATCCCCGAGGTTTCTGGATGCCCCCAGGAGGCCGCTTGGCTCGGAGCGAGCCTTAGGCACGCGAGTCGACACGACATCGGATCCATCCCTATCTCGGGGTAGATGACTACATCGAGCGCGTCCCCCAGAATGAGCCGCGCCCATTCATGAACCGGACGGGGCCCCTGCTCAAACCGATCGCTAAGCTCACGCGCCTCATCGGTGCACTCATCCTGAAGGGCCTGTGTATGGTAACAGAAGATCTCAAACTTTGATTTATGTAAGCCTCTTAGCCATCCCTGAATAGGAATCTTATAGTTCGAGTGGTTCCTGAAGAATCCGGAGACAAATCCGACCCGAATCTTTCGCCCAGCAAGTGAGGGGCGCTTCTCAAGTGGCGGTATAGGCACCACTCTACGCATAACCGCCGAAATCGCCTCGCCGTATTTTTTCTGAAGCTCTCGATCATTGAGGCCTTGGTACGGCAACAAAAATGGCTGGGCACTCCCGATAACCTCCTCAACGCCTATCAGCTCCTCGGTCCTTAGGTTTTCTAAACGACTAATCACCTCATCGAGGCGCGTTTCATAGGATGCTCGGGCGGCGATGATATCGTCTTGAGTCGGGTACACCGCCTTGAGCTCAAAGAAACATCGAGCAAACTCCAACGCGAGATCTCCAGGTAGCCTCTTGAGTAGGTCCTCAATTCGTCTCTTCGCGGAGATAAAATCTCCTCCCGCCAACTCAACGTTGATGAGCGCTCGGGTCGCCTCCTCATCCAACGGATCGATCTCCAGACTAGCTAGATACGCCGCTTTCGCCCCCTCGCGATCTCCGCTCTTGATGAGAACGCGGCCGCGGACCAAAAATAGCCGGCTCGCCGCTTCTCGAGAGATTAAGGGGAGGCTCTCCTCTATAAATATTAAACTCTCCTTGTCATTTCCTATATCCTCCAGAAGCCTCGCGTAGCTGATCACCCCATCCTGAAATCGCGGGTTAATTGAGATAAGGCGCGCAAGCACCTCTTTAGCCTCGTCAAGCTGCCGGAGCTGATGAAGAAGCGCTCCATAGTTGTTCAGGGCGGCGTTGTGAGTGGGAGCTAACTCCAGAACTTTTTGATAGGCCTCCAAAGCTCCCGAATATCGCTGAAATTTAAAAAGAAGGTTTCCAAAATTAAACCAAGCGTCTACATGCTTTTCGTCAATCGCGAGAGCGTTTCTATAACTCGCTGTCGCGCTCTCCTCGTCGGACACATCGGCGTAAAGATTTCCGAGGTTGCTAAAAGAGTCCGCCATCATTGGATCGATCTCAATCGCTTTTCGAAACGCTCGCAGGGCTTCGTGATGGTTTCCACTTTGGCGCAAAACCTCCCCGAGGGCGTTCCAGCTCGTGGCCGCCTCTGGGGAGAGGGCGAGCGCTTTCTCAAGAAGCATTATGGCTTCAGGAAGCCGCTTCAATCGATAGGCACTTAGCCCGGCGAGGTGCAGGAGCGCGTGATCGAGCTCCCCCATAGAGCCTGTCTCCTCGATAAGCGAGAGCGCCTCTAGGAACGCCCCATTCCGATAGTGAAGGAGGGCGAGGTCAAAAATTGTTGGGTAGAGGTCGCTTCGAAGCGTCATGTATATAAAAATAACTCTCTGTGGAGGGCTGGAATCACTTCAACCGATGAGTGCCCGCCCATCGCTCACCGCGTCTCCTCACGAAACGAACCATCTTGAGAATAAGGCGCTCGTGCCACAAAAACGAGCCGAGTCCCGAAGCGCGCCCCTAGCCACTCCCATGCTGACCACGCGAAGGGGTGTTGTCAACCACGATCGACTCCTTCACCGCCTCGGAGAACCAGATCTGCTTACCATCGAGCTGCGTCACCATATCGCCGAGCAGCACGTCATCCCAATCAATTCGCATGTCGAGGTCAGGATAATCGTTATCAAGCACGAATCTGGTTCGAGCGAGGAAACATTGCCCCGCTGGAAACACCACCTCAAGCCCATACGGTTGTTTGCCACGCCACCACCGCTTCTTTTGGCAGTATGAATCGTAGGGCTTCTTCTGTCCGCTCCAGAGGGTTCGGTTGGAGAGTGAGTGTAGACGACCCGCTACATCAAAGGGTCGCGACTCAAGGATGAAACTCCTCATGAGCGCTGACCATCCCCGTTTAAAGCGCATATCATCATCAAGAGACAAGACATAAGGCGCCCGTGCCATCCGGAACATAAACCGCTGCATCCCGGCCTTGTTGAAATTAGTGTGCGAACGAATTATTGAGGTGATGAATCCATCGTTGTATCGTCGATCAATCTCATGCATCACCTCCGGCGCTACCTGATTGCAGCCCAGAATAATCTCCACCTCACTTCGGTCTAATGGATCAAGCAGTATCGAGTCGAGGCAGCGAAGGATTAGCTCCGGATGATTGCCGTACGAGCATACACAAATAGTGAACAGTGGCCCACTCGAATCCACAGCGCTCTGGTCTAAATCTGTTTTGTCGTGCGACAGGAATCGCGACACCTCAAATGGATTCAGGGCGTCGGGGAAAACCCCAAGGGTGGCCGCCATCGAAAAATCGAAAAATCCCACTTCTGCTTGCGCGACCGCCAGATCATCACTCACCACATGTTCATGCGCTCTGTACCAAGAGGTCTTAACTAGAACCGGCCCAGCTTTTATCGAGGGGCTCGAATCGTGCCCGCCGGGAGCTTGCCCCCCTGTATGCTTGAAGCCCACGAGCCCCTTGTCTGGATGATCTCGGATAAAATCCAACACAGCGCTAAACCATCCAGGCGAGGGCTTGGTCGCGTCATCAAGCAAGAGAGCGTACTCAGAGCGGACGTTCGCCATCATGACGCGACTGCACGCCGCCTTCCCCAATACAACCCCGCTCTCAAAGAAGACACATTTATTAGCGCTCTGATATTCCCGCTGAATGATGTGCCGAACCTCGTAACTCGGCGCGTCAACAGCCACCAAGAGATCCCACACCGTGGAGGCCCCCGGCATTGTGAGCATGGAATCAATCAGAGCGAGCGACTCCCCCGGACGAATCCCTGACAGGTAGAGACACACCGTTAGTTTTTTTCCCTCGCCAGGAAGTGTCATATCGCTCTCAGCAAACGCCTCACCAGCCCCACTCTTTAGCTTTAGCCCTGGCGAGATTTACAGCATCTTGGATCGCCCCAGAGGTATATCCAAGATGAAATATCTGATCACCACGCGCGAACGCTCCCGTGAAATGGAGTCCGTACTTGGCGAGATTACGGGAGAGGCAGTACTCCGATATCCGACGAGTGTTGCCATCTTTAAAGAGAGAAAGATAACTCTCAAACGGTTCCTGTAAGGGCTCCCATAGATCGTGGGTCAGCTTAGAGGTGACCACAAACGCGTCCACGAGCCCCACATTGCGAGCGTCCCGTTTGAAATAGAGGTCCCGCTCCACATTAAAAAAGGCGTTGGCGTCAAATTTCATAACTATCCGCACGATACCCATGTGCGCCGGGTCGGTGATGTCGGGAAGATTTTTGCCAATAACCATATCGGCGTCGATGTTAATATTCCAATCATAGCTGGCGCCCGCCTGGTGGACCTGCATTCGCTCATAGTTGATTGGAAAAGAGGGAAATCTTCTTTCGCTTATTAGATTGAAGTCAGCCCCGATCCTTTCGGCATACGCTCGTAAGGTTGGGAGAGTCACCGAGCACAACTCAGGCGCGTAGTCTGGGGTCGCCAAGACATGCACACATTTACTGAACGATCTCGCCATGAGAGCACTTGCTCACTACTCGCGCTACAGGGGTTACGCCACCCAACACCTCTTGTTGAGATGGTAGGAATCGCCATTGAGTTCCAAACGAAAGACGCCCCGATGCGCTAGTCATTTTGCCCTGGGGAGCCAGCCGAGGAAAGACGGCGTATGACCGTAAAGCGCCACTATTATCAAACCCGCGCGCAACACCGGGCCGGCAACTCCGAACGTGAAAGACAAACCTATGACCAGGATCTCCGGTAAAAAATGGCGTTTAAGGTCCAAGGCGTCATTGGCTGAACTCACTAGGTTTACTCGGCAACTGGCCACTATGGCTGAAGTGGGACTTCCTCCCCTTTCAGCTATTGAGATCCTTATAAACCAAGGTTTCTCAGACGCGCTCACTGAGGCGCTGCGCTTACTCTATGAGTCTATCAATAATGGCGACCCGGTCTCCACCGGGATGCGTCGCTCGCGCGTAGTTTTTAGCGCGCTCTACGTCAATCTGGTTGAGGCCGGCGAGATAAGTGGAACGCTGCCCGCGACTCTTCGCAAGCTCGCCCTACACTTGGAGCGATCGGGGCGGGCGAGGAGGCAGATGGTGACCGCGGCTATTTATCCCTGCTCCATCGTTTTAACCGCCGCCGCTGTCAGCACATTTCTACTGGTTTTTATAATCCCTTCCTTTAAAGAGATCTTCGCGGATTTAGGGAGCGATTTACCCTGGCTCACTCGAATCGTGATATCTGTCTCTGAGGGCATGGTCGACGCCCTTCCAATTCTATCATTGTTGACCGGCTCTCTCGTTTTCATCGGATGTCGATTCCTTACTACCAGTCGTGCCAGAGATATCTCTGACGCCCTTCTCCTCAAATGCCCCGTTCTTGGAAGCCTTCTAAAGCACGCCGCCCTCGCCCGAGTGACAAGAACTCTAGGCACTACATTAAACTCTGGGTTACCTATCTTACTCGCTATGCGAGTCAGCTCTGAGGCCGCCGGAAACGGTGTCGTGCGCCGCGAGCTCGAGGTAGTTCGAGAACATCTCGCTGAGGGAAACTCTCTGGCTCGTTCCCTGGAGGGTTCGCCACTATTTCCATCAATCATGGTACAGATGCTGCGAGTGGGAGAAACGACTGGTGGCCTGGATACGATCCTTGAAAAAGTCGCCTCTACCTTTGAGGAGGAGGTGGAGCGTCGAATTGAGCTCCTCAAGCAGCTTTTGGAGCCAACCCTGATTCTCGTTATCGGAACGGTAGTAGGGGTCCTTGTCCTCGCGATGTATCTGCCGATCTTCTCGATGGGTTCCCTTTTGCGGTGAGTTGAGAGAGCACATGGGCGGGTGCAGATTTTGCACCCGCCCTCTCATCAAGCGCTCCCCACCACTCGCGCAACTGCCTGATCTTACTGGGAAGTATCGGCGACTTCTACGAGGTTCTCTGGCACCTGAATTGCAAGCATTCAAGCTACCTCCAAAGAGCGGCAGCTTTGGATAGGGGACTGCCGACCGCGGTGGATTTTTTTAACAAATAAAACGCTCACCGATAGACCCAACTACGCTGCTGGCTGCATCTCATAGTAAAGGGATCATGAAACATTCTTACGGCTTCACATTTATAGAGTTCTCTGTTGTGCTGGCCATCTTTGGCATTCTTGGTCTTATCGCCTACCCGCAATACTCAGGTTATCGAGAGAGGGCATATAGCAACGTCGCTATCAGCGATCTCAGAAACGTCGCCGCGGCGCAGGAGTTCTTCTTCGCCGACCACCAAACATACAAACAGGTCGATGGTTGCGCGGCCGTTGAGGCCGGGGCCAAGTGCGCTGTAACCGGACTACCGGGCGTCACCAATCTTTCAAAAGGCATCTCGTTGAGGATGACCACGACCCCAACCGGGTTTATCGCTGTAGCGAGGCACGTTAAGGCCTCTAAGAGTTGCACCTGGGACAGTAGCAAGGGCGGTCTGATCGGCTGCTCATAGAAACGCCTCTCAAAGGGGTCTGGTTCACTCGCCGATTTTAGCTAAGATGGGTTTTTAGGGACGAACACCCAGCAGTAATTCAATGGATTGATCATGAGACGGCTCTCTAACGCTTTCACCATACTTCTCTCGTTAACGCTCCTCTCAGGCTGCGCCCTACTCTCGGGAAACTCCACTCAAACGAAAGACGTAGTCACTGAGTCCGCCAAACTCGACCCAACAACGGCTCCGGTCGTTCCAAGCAATGGTATCGAGGTAACCTGGGAGGTGCCTGGCGAACCTGTTGACGGATTTATTATTCGTTATGGCGATAGCCCCGCTACCCTCTCTCGAGAAGTTACGATCTCTTCAGCCGATATTCGTGAGGAAACCGACCCTGAATTCGGCCCCATCTACCGCTATTTGATTCGCGACGCGGCGGACGCCAAGCGCCTCTTTGTTTCTATCGCCGCCGTGAAGGGTCAAGCCGTATCCAATTTTAGCGAAGCCCTTGAGGCTCAAGCGGAAGCCGGAACGGAGACGAAACGTTACTCCCCCTCGAACTCCTCCCACTGAAGCTCGGAGGAGAGCGTTTCCCTAAACCACTCCTCCTGGAGCTCTATCAAGCGGAAGTTGTAGTCCACCTCCTCTGGGGTGAGCCCAGACGCGCTCAAACTTGAACTCAATACTAGGTAATGTCCAACGAGACTCACCTTTATCCCAACTAACCCGTCCGCGATCTCTAGCGCCGCCGCAAGGACATCATAGGCCCCTCGAATGGGGACGGTCATGATGTTTACTCCCATATAAAGCGACGTGTCAGATGATTTTCGAATCCCCTCAAGGAGGATCTCCAGCTCCTTCTCGTCTTTAATCTGGACCATCCACCGCGCCAGATCGGGAGTTTTCTCTTTCACGCACTTCTCCGGATCGAAGCCTCGCTTTCGCAAGAAGTCCTCCACAACCCGAAGGGGATCTTTGCCTCCCGTAATTTTTCGAATATTTAGCTCTGCGAACTTTCTAATCTTTCCCATAGTTACTCGTGTTGGTGATTGTGCCGTCCCATCTCTACTTGTGATAACTAATACCGCGCAAAAGGGTGTGCGACCTATACAACTGCTCAACAAGCATCAGCCTCGTCAGTTGATGGGGCATCGTAAGCGCTGACAACGATAAGATCAGGTCAGCTTCCTGTCTAACTTTTTCGGACAATCCGAAGGCTCCTCCAATAACAAAACATACGCTCTTAATTCCTGAGTTCATTCTCGCTTGAATAAACTCGCTGAGCTGTTGGGAGGTGAGGGTCTTCCCCCGCTCATCGAGCGCTATAACATAGTCGTAGGACGCGACGCGCTTTAACAACTCCTGCCCCTCACGCGATTGCGCCTCAGCTGGACTGAGCGACTCTGGAGACTCTATTCCGAGCTCAACGAGCTCTACCTGAAAACTACCTTTGATACGCCGCGCGTACTCAGACTCACCCGCGATCACGAACGGCTGACGAACACGGCCAACGCTAAGAACAACTATCTTCATCTCTATGATCGGAACCCCTTCAGACCCAGGAGCGAACTATACCAGAATGGGAGATCTTCTCGATCCCAACTATCCATCGCCAAAAAACCACTCAACCATCTGCTATTGTTGGTTTTTACTGCTTATAAAGAATCTCCTTAAGCTGTCCCCCTACCAGTCCGATAGCCATGGTGTACAGGAAGGAGTCTGTTTCTCTTCGGCCATGGACGGCGCGTCAGGGGATATGATCGACCGCGGTGAGCGGCGCGCGCCCTTGGGATAGGTCGTACTAGGTCATGGAAGAAGGATATGGGCATCACTAAGATCGGCAGCTTATTCGCCGCCAACACAGATCCGGTTCCAGCGGTTAAAGCTGGCTCACCGGTATCTCCACAAGGAACTCAGGCACAAAACCCGCAACAAGTTAGTGGTGATGCCGCTATTGTCTCTAAAAACCTACAGAACGTTAATCGAACCCCTCTTGGGGATGCTGACGCCTCTCGGGCGGCGAAGGTAAAAATGATCAAGGAGCAGGTCCGTCGTGGTGACTACAAGCCGGACAAGCAGGGGATCGCCATGTCTATAATTCGCGACCTCGCGTAGCGACCCGAACGCCTCGGTCACAATTTACACACCCCGTTCATCACCACCGATGTATAGTAACACAGTGAACTTTTTCGCGCGCGCACTTCTAGCTCTGTTGATTATCGTCACCTCGGGCTGCGCACCCCGAACGCGATCGATCTCCCATCTTGAGAGCGAATCACCTCGACTCTTCCTTTCAACCGCGGCCCATCCTCGAGGGGTATTCCTGGTTGTTCACGGGCTAAACCTGAAACCGAGCGCTCTCGATACGATCTCATCGCTTCTGGCGAAGAATGGCTTTCACTCCTACCGAATGACCCTCTCTGGTCACTACGAGAGTGGCCGCGCCGCGTTTGATGAGAGCGTCTGGGTAGAAGATGTGCGCCGCGCGTACTTGGATATTCGCCATCGATTTAAACACCTGCCGACATTTATCGCCGGATATTCGCTCGGCGGGCTCCTCGCGACCCACGCGGTCGATTCCCTCCCAAAAGGGGATTATCCAAACGGCATGGTATTGCTCGCTCCGGCTCTTTCACTGAGATCTTTTCCTGAGCTAGCGTCGACTCTTGGGCTACCGCCCCCTTTGTCTCTGGAGATTCCAAACCTAGCGCCCCGACCTTACCGCAGATACCCCTATACTCCGCTCTTCTGGTACTCCAACACCCTCACGATTTATCGTCAGACTCAGCACCTCCAACACCCACACCTACTCGCCCTCACGCCAACTCTGATCTTTCTCAACCCGCGCGACGAGCTAATCTCGCCCAGCGGCACTCGAGCATGGCTAGAGGAAAATGGACTGGCCTCAACATGGTCGGTGCGCTACGTGCGCCCCGCCATTACGAACCCCCTCTTGGCGGAACATCTGATAATCGATCCCGATTCGGTCGGAATCGAGGAATGGCTTGCGATGCAGGCCGCTATCGAGGAATTTCTAAATCGGCTGACTCACTCCGCCGCGCCCACTAGCGCGATCCCGAGGAGTCCTCATCCACCAACTCTGAACGAACGTCATTAAAGACAACGCCGTAATCTTTTATCTTTATGAGGAGTGTCTTGTAGCTCACGCCAAGGAGATCGGCGGCCCTGGATTTATTACCCCCGGTCATATGAAGAGCTCTCTCGATCGCTTCGCTCTCTGATTTTTTGATCGCCAGCGAGGTTATTTCCGGTAACGATCGAATAGAATCCTGAATCGCCGCGATGTCGAGCCGAACATGGATCCCAAGGTGTTCGGGCTTGATCTCCAACTCACACATCAGCATCGCTCGTTCGATGACATTCTCTAGCTCTCGAACATTGCCGGGCCAGGCGTAGCTCATGAGCATATCTTCCGCTACAGGATCGAGCGTCACACCCTCTTTTCCTAGCATCGCCGAGAAATGTTTTATGCATCGATGAGCGAGCGGCAGGATGTCATCCCGGCGCTCCCTCAGCGGTGGCAATGTAAAGGTGATAACGGCGAGACGGTAGTAAAAATCGTCTCTCATAGCTCCAGTGGTCATTGCCTCTTCCAGGTCGCGGTTCGTCGCGGCGATAATTCGAGGATGAACGCGAATCTGCTTCAGCCCCCCCAAATGGCGAATCTCATGCTCTTGCAGCGCTCTCAGGAGCTTAACCTGGAGGAGCGGGGGCATCTCGCCAACCTCATCCAGGAATATGGTCCCAGCCGACGCGAGCTCAAGAACTCCAACCCGCGCTTGCGTGGCGCCGGTAAAGGCCCCCGCCTCGTGCCCGAAGAATTCGCTCTCAAGGAGGTCCGCTGGAATAGCGGCGCAGTTGATAGCGATGAATGGCTTATCGCGCCGTTCACTGTGGTCATGGATGTAGCGAGCGAGGACCTCTTTACCAGTACCGCTCTCTCCAAGGATAAGGACTGAGCTATCGAAGGGGGCGACGTGTCGCGCCTGGTCGAGAATCTTCTCGCACGCCGGCGCGCGAGTAAAGAATCCAAGCCGGTGCTTTGAACGCTCCGCTATGCCGCGATCGACTATTCGGTTATGGCGCATAACATCTCTCAACATAGGAGCGAGAGACGCCGGCTCAAATGGTTTAGGAATGTAGTCGGTGGCTCCGCGCTTCATCGCCTCAACAGCGATCGCCACGGAACCGAACGCCGTCATAAGGATGAATGGGATGTTTGGGTACAGCTTGCGAGTTTGAGAGAGTAATTCCATCCCATCGCCGTCGCTCAGTTTGAAATCAGAGAGTACGCACTGAGCGGGATGTAGGGCGAGGCAATCGAGCGCGGACTTGACGCTTGAGGCGCTCTCTACATGAAAGCCGCTCGTCTGTAGAACTGTCTTGATAACCTCGCGTAACGAGTCATCGTCCTCAACGATAAGGATCGTTTCCATACCCCTCTCTATCCCGCAACCAATTCGCTCTTTGACCTATAGGGAGTCGGCAAAAACTCGCTAAAACTTTACGTCTCGTTAAGAAAAGAGGGCCCACCGATCCCAGGTAAAAACGAGTGGTTAGGGGTCCAGATGGGAGGAAAAATAGCGGAAACACAGAACGGCTGGCGAGCCAGGGCTCTTAGCCCGAAGGAGCGCTAGGACCTTACCCAACTGGCGGGATTAATTTCTCGAAACCAACTGACGCAAGACGTAGGGAAGTATCCCGCCGTGCTTGTAGTACTCAACCTCAATGTTGGTATCGATCCTCAAGCGCAGTGGGGCCTCGAGGGTCGAGCCATCAGGTCGGGTCGCGACGAGCACAACCTCTTTGCCAGGCTTGAAGCTATCGGCGTTCTCAAGGCCTCGGATTGAGAACGTCTCGTCGCCCTTGAGTTGGAGCGAACGGGCGCTCTGACCATTAACAAATTGAAAGGGCAGTACTCCCATTCCGATCAAGTTGCTTCTGTGAATTCGCTCGAAGCTCTCAGCGACCACCGCCTTAATTCCGAGGAGTCGAGTCCCCTTGGCCGCCCAGTCGCGAGAGCTACCCGTCCCATACTCCTGACCCGCGAACACGATAAGCGGGGTACCGCTCTCCGCGTACTTCACCGCCGCGTCAAAGATCGAAAGAGTCTCACCGGTCGGTTGGTGTATGGTCACGCCCCCTTCAACACCGGGAACCATCAGATTCTTTATGCGCACATTCGCAAAGGTGCCGCGGACCATAACATCGTGAGTTCCGCGCCGAGCTCCGTAGCTATTAAAGTCCTTCACATCCACGCCGCGCCCGATCAGATATCGCCCCGCTGGGGAATCTTTTTTAATTGAGCCAGCTGGGCTGATGTGATCAGTAGTGACCGAATCGCCGAAGATGGCGAGGGCCCGCGCCCCCGAAAGCTGCTCGACGGAGCCCGGTGTGAGGGAAAAGCCATCGAAATATGGGGGCTCTTGAATATACGTTGAGCTCTTATCCCACTCGTATACTACGCCCTCACCAGAAGGCACTTTATCCCAGAGTGGGTTCTCGGCGGTAACGTTCGCGTAGAGACGTTTGTACATCTCGGGGTTAAACGCCTGAGGCATGAGCGCTTGAATCTCCTCTTGGGATGGCCAAATGTCCTTGAGGTAGACCGGCTTGCCTGAGCTGTCATTTCCAAGGGGATCGCTCGTTAAATCAATCGACACCGTTCCCGCGAGAGCGAAAGCGACGACAAGGGGCGGGCTCATCAGGAAGTTCGCCTTGATGTTTTGATGGACACGCGCCTCGAAGTTACGATTGCCTGAGAGAACGGCGGCGCCCACGAGATCGTTCTTTGTGATACACTCCTCAACTTTAACGTCGAGGGGTCCTGAGTTTCCGATACACGTTGTGCACCCGTAACCCACGACTTGAAAGCCCAGCTTATCGAGATAGCTCTGCAAACCGGTCTTGGCGAGATACTCAGTAACAGCGCGAGAGCCTGGCGCGAGAGAGGTTTTCACGAAAGGCTTAACCGTAAGTCCCTTCTCGACTGCCTTTTTAGCGAGGAGTCCCGCTCCAAGCATCACACTCGGATTCGACGTGTTCGTGCACGAGGTAATGGAGGCTATGAAAACATCACCGTGGCCAACCTCGACCGTAGTGGCCGCCCCACCCTCGCTACCAACGCCCGTAAGCGGAACATCCACTCGCGCTTTCTTTCCTAGATCATCACTACTCTTTCCATATCCACCCTCAGCTATTCCCTGGGTAACCAGGCCACCGAAGACCCTCTTCACATCACCCAAAACTATCTTATCCTGCGGTCGTTTGGGTCCTGCCACGCTCGGCTGTACCGTAGAGAGGTCAAGGTCAAGAAGCTGGGAATAGTCGCAGTCGCCTTTCTTCGGGATGCCAAACAGCCCCTGAGCTTTGTAATAGTTGCGGAAGGTGTCGACCCGCTCCTTTGATCTGCCGGTCGCAAGCAGGTAATCACACGTGCGCTCGTCAACCGGGAAGAATCCCATAGTCGCGCCATACTCTGGCGCCATATTCGCGATAGTGGCCCTATCCGTCACCGGTATCGCGTGCGCTCCTTCGCCGAAGAATTCAACAAACTTCCCAACAACCTTCGCCTTTCTGAGCACGTTGGTGATGTGAAGCACGAGGTCCGTCGCGGTTACTCCCGCTGAGAGAGCTCCGTGTAGGTGAAAACCCACCACATCAGGGGTAAGGAAGTAGACCGGCTGCCCAAGCATCGCCGCCTCAGCCTCAATTCCTCCAACTCCCCATCCAACGACACCCAATCCATTTATCATAGTGGTGTGCGAGTCTGTTCCTACGAGGGTGTCAGGAAAGTAGACGCCTTCGCGCTCGAGCGCTCCCTGAGCGAGGTACTCAAGATTTACTTGGTGGCATATTCCAAATCCAGGTGGAACAACGCTGAAAGATTTAAACGCTTGCTTACACCACTTCAGGAACTGGTAGCGTGACTCGTTGCGCTCAAACTCAGTCTCCATGTTTAGCTGAAGCGCGTCGCTTCGATGAGAGAAATCAACTTGAACCGAGTGATCGATCACCAGATCAACTGGCACCAGCGGTTCGATCATGCCGGGCGATTTGTTCAACTTTTTCACCGCTGAACGCATCGCGGCTAAGTCCACGCCGAGGGGAACTCCCGTAAAATCTTGAAGCAGAACTCGAGCGACTACAAAGGGGATCTCGGAGGCGCGCTCACCCTGCGGCTGCCACGCGGCGAGCTCTCGTACATTCCTCTCCTCAACCCGAGCGCCATCACAGTTGCGCAGCACTGACTCAAGAACGACTCGAATCGAGACGGGGAGTCGCGATATCGCGCCCAATCCAGCCTTCTCCAACTCAGGGAGCGAATAGAAGCGGGCCTTCTTGCCCGATCCGGTTGAGAACTCTTGAAGGGTGTTAAAGAGATTGTGAGCCATGATTCACCTTGAAGATCAGTCGCCGAATCTACGACAGGGGGGCGATCAAAAGACCACCTCGGCGCTCATCTTTTTTACACACTCAACCCCTCTCCGCACAACGAATTTATTCAAAAATGGGCGTCATTGCCCGGACCCGCGATCAGCGCTACGCTCGCCGCTGCCAACCATGGATATCAACCACATCCTTTTGCTCGTCGCCGTCCTTAACCTCTCGGCCGATCTCTACAATGTCATGAGATATCGGGCTCAATTACCGCGTGGAATCATGACGGGAACCGTGGTGGCTTTGAGCGCTTGTGTGGCGGGGTGGGTTATAGCCCCCGAGATAGCTGGATATGTTGGCTTGGGAGTGCTCTTAATCTACATAGCGGCGATAAAGACTTACACGAGAAAACGCGCTCCTGACGCCTCTCCACCCAGTCCGGCGACGAAGTTTCTTATCGCCCTTAACGTGGCGGTCTACATCGTTCAGATATCCCGGGCGGCGACAAACGATGTGATAGGATTGATCGACCTGGGCGCCGCTTTTACTCCGCTGCTAGAGGCTGGAGAGTTGTGGCGAATCATGACCGCTCAGTTTCTTCACTTTGGAGTTCTGCACCTCGCCTTCAACATGTTCGGTCTCTGGCTCCTCGGTCGCCCGGTTGAGGCGATGATTGGGGCCGCGCGTTTTGTGGCGCTCTACCTCCTCTGCGGAACTGGGGGTATGGTGCTCGCGTGGAAGCTCTCGCTGTTTGGGGACTCGCCCCACCCGATAATCCTACTCGGGGCTTCAGCGAGTGTGATGGGATTTGTTGGCACCCAGGCGGCGATTGCGCTCTTAGCGTACCGCCATACTGGAAGTATCGCGGCCAAAGCGCAGCTTGGATCGATGATCCAGATCGTGTTCCTTCAAGCAATCTTCGACATGATGGTTCCCGAGGTCAGTTCAACCGCCCACATCGGCGGCGCGGCGGTGGGCTTCTGCGTTACGTACGTCGTCTTTGATCTCACTTTGAGAAGACGACGAGCATTACAGATGTGAACGGCTTAGCCAGTAAGGCGCGCTCTTATCGAGGAGCGCTTGGAAGTCCCGCATTGACGATCGGGTATAGGGACGAGAGGTCCTCAATTAACAGTTTGGCGGAGAGAGGGGGATTCACCGCGTGGCTCCGTTCAGGCATCCGCCTGAACAGGTTCGCATCCCCCTTACGAGAGGTTCCACATTGATAATTGGCGGAGAGAGGGGGATTCGAACCCCCGATACAGCTTTTGGGCCGTATAACGATTTAGCAAACCGCCGCCTTCAGCCACTCGGCCATCTCTCCGCGGTTGGGAACCTGGGAACCATAATGGCGCGCCCTGGAGGATTCGAACCACCGGCCTTCTGATTCGTAGTCAGATGCTCTATCCAGCTGAGCTAAGGGCGCACGCAAGGGAAGAACGGTATCAAATCTAGAAAGTTTATCAAGGCGAGGGGGGCCTAACCCACTATAACAACTATCGACAACGGTTGAGCTCCCTTAGCGCCTCGAATGGCCCTGCTCTAACCGGCAAAGCCCATTGATTATTGGGAAAGATCCGGGCTACCTTACGACCTCGCCGAGCGGAAGGGTGGCCGAGTGGTTGATGGCGCCGGTCTTGAAAACCGGAATACCGGAAACGGTATCGGGGGTTCGAATCCCTTCCCTTCCGCCACTTTGCGCCCTTCGGGGTGGCCGAGTGAACGCGTCGTGCGAGGCATCGTATTACGTGGGCATAAAAAGTTGAGTGTTTACCCGTGCGGAGAGATGGCCGAGTGGCTTAAGGCGCACGCTTGGAAAGCGTGTATAGGCTAATCCCCTATCGGGGGTTCGAATCCCCCTCTCTCCGCCAACAAAAAAAGCACCGAGCCCGAAAGGGGGATGAGAACCTCTTTTCGGCGAAGGCCTGAACAAAGCGGCGCTTAGAATCCTCTTCCGCGAATCGCTATGCTCCCTCCCACTCCAGAATTCATCGACCATCTTATGAACGAGGCGATCGCTCAGGCCAAGAGCGCGGCCCTCGCTGGAGAGGTCCCAGTGGGAGCTGTCATCGCTCACAACAACACCATTATCGGCTCGGGTCGAAACACAACGGAAAACGACCAGTCAGTAATAGCGCACGCTGAAATTCACGCTATTAGAGCCGCCTCCAAGCACCTCAACTCTTGGAGGCTGAACGAGTGCATCATGTGCGTCACGCTAGAACCGTGCACGATGTGCCTCGGAGCTATTAGGCTCGCCCGCATACCGATAATTATCTTTGGTACGGGAGACTCCCAGCAAGGAGCAGTAGGCTCCCTCTATGACCTAAGCCTCGATGATCGGCTCGGCGCCCCGCCGCGCGTCATCCGCAATGTTAAAGCGAGCGAGTGCCAGGCGCTTCTCAAAGAGTTCTTTAGCTCCCTCAGAACTTGACAACGGGGGTGCCCCTAAACACACTGAGCGCCGGTGATACTTTGAAAAAAGGGCTCTCAACAATACTGCAACCGATTGTGGATGTTCTCATCCCAGTTGAGCATGCATTCCTCACGAGACACCAACTTACACCCGGGAGTTACACCATCGTCGATAGGGCTCGCCAAGATGAGATCCTGGCGAGCACCAGCTCCAAGAGAACCATCGCCAGTGGGGGCTCAGCCTCAAATTCAATTGCCTGCGCCAACATCCTCGGCGTGACGTGTACATACCACGGGCTCGTTGGAGCGGATGATCATGGAGCGATCTTTCGAGACGACTTTACATCGCTCGGGATCTCCTCAGCTAATGATTCGATTCCAGGTGCCCGCACCGGCACCTGCCTCTCGCTCATCACCCCTGATGGCGAGCGCACGATGCTAACGGACCTAGGCGTTGCCCTAGAGCTTGATGGAGCTCACATTGATAGGCGCGCCATAGAGTCCAGCGAGTGGCTCCTCCTTGAAGGGCACCTCCTCACCGCTGGAGAGAAGAACAGGGCCGCTCTCCTTAAGGGGATAGAGGTTGCGCGCGATACCGGAACGAAGATAGCTCTCAACATCAACTCTGAGTTCGCGGCGCTAACTCAGAGAGAAATTGTCCTCGCTCGTTTCCTTCCTGTAATAGATCTGATCGTCGCGAATGAAACGGAATCGTTGGCTCTCACGCTGAGATCAACGTCCGAGGGGGCGTTCGCTGACCTCGCCGCGAAGACCTCCATGGCAGTGGTTACTCGCGGAGCGCGCGGCGCTCTCATTCATCACGAGGGCAAGGAGATAACCGTTCACGCGCACACGCAGGATACGGTGGTAGTGGATTCTACCGGTGCCGGCGACACCTTCACCGGCGCTCTCTTGGCTGGGCTCGCCTTGGGACTCTCAGTGGAAGCTTCCGGCCGAGGCGCGGCGCGTCTCGCGGCCGCAGTTGTATCTCAACGCGGCGCTCGCCTCTCATCATCCGCCGCTGAACTGTGGCGAGCTGCCGTTAGATAGCTCCCCGAAGGGGAGTCCCCCGCTCTGTCTCACTTAAAAACTAACGCGAACTAAAACAGCTAGCTTCGATCGGCCTTAGAGCACCCTTGTATCCGAGTTTGGCGAAAAAGTGACTCTCGCGGAGGGTATGTGATACCACTTTCATCATATGGCAAACCTCTCTTCTGATGAACAAAAGCGCGCGGTCGGACAAGCAGCTGCCCGCGAGATAGCAAATCTTTGCACATCTTCACTGACCCCTCCGGTCGGTCTCGGCACCGGGTCAACGGTGGATTGGGTCGTGCGCGAGCTAAGCGACTCGATCAAATCTATTAATCCAAAACGAACGGTGGATGTCGTTGTAACCTCAGAGCGCACCCGCGCCCTGTGCGAGAAGCTGGGGTGCTTTAAGATCCTCGACGCCAGCGCCGCGAAATACACGCAGGTGTATGTTGATGGAGCTGATGAAACCGAGCGGGCATCGCTTGATTCGATCAAAGGTGGGGGCGGCGCCCTCACTCGTGAGATGTTAATTGGTGGGCACGCCCCGCGACGGATCGCTGTCATTGATCAGGGGAAGCTGGTGGAGAAGATCGGTCACAAATTCCCCGTTCCGATCGAGGTTCACAGCTTCGGCGTTGACTACTTAATGCAATTCTTAAAGAACATCGGCGCTGACGCCAACGCGCAGGTGCGAGAGGGACCAGGTGGTCGTAACTCACTCTACGGGCCGATCATAACGGAGAACGGGCTTAAGATAGTTGATGTTGTTTTCCCAGAGTCGGTTACGGTCGACCCAAATTTCGCTAGAGAGCTTCGGGTTATCCCAGGCGTCCTCACCGTAGGACTCTTCTTAAAGTTCTTCGATGAAGCGCTTGTATCGGATAGCGATGGGAACGTCACGACGCTCACGGCATCTCGCGTGTCTCAAGGTCGTGCTTAGAAGTGGTTTTTGAAACCACTTCTGGCCCATCTACTTCTGTTTTTTAGCGTACTCTAAGATCGGCTCGCCCTTCACGAGCATCTCAGTCACGTATGCCCGACCAGAGCGCGCGACTCGAACCTTAATCGTTGCTCCATCCGGCACCGTGCGGAGACTCTCGCTATATGCCTCAGGGATGTAGAAGCGCTCTATGCCAGCGAGAAATCCCTGATAGGAGGAGCGCCCTCGAATGAAAAGGGGGCATGTGCCAGCATCTCGATCCGCACAGTAACCAAACCACGTAGCCTCTGTAACTGCGCCCCCTTTAGGCTCAAGACACACACACCGCGGGTCCTGGTCGTAAGATTCTCGAGTCACTTTAGAGCCATAATCAACTTGGTAGGTAACATAGTGGCCTCGTAAGATGTCGCGGGGATCGTAACCACGAACGGGTAGCAACACATCCGCACCCTGCGCCACCTCTACTGCAAGCGACCCTATCCAGAGTGCCATCAAGGCGATCGGCGCTACAACGATTAACCCAATAGCTCGTGGATTCATATCTACCCCCTGGCACGTTGTATAACTTTACGTCGCAAGCGATCCCAGAAAGCTCCGATCGCCAAGATTACCGCCCCGGAGATAACTAATCCTACGCCGGTTGTTGTAAGAGAGCCGAAGACCTGAAAGTACGCGACGATGAAACGGCACGCGATTACAAAGGTCGCCACATCATAGAGACGCTTGCGATCAGCCAAGGCCGCCGATGCCGCCGCGATACTCCACACGACGATAAAACCAAGAGCACCGAGAAACATTCTCTGAGTCTCAAGAAGGTGGTCCAGCGCTGGAATCATAAGGGGCAAAGTAAGGTAGGCCATTGCTGCGACAATTAAAGTGGCAGTTGCTATCTTAAGCTGCTTAACACTCTCCCTGGCGGCTAGTGCCGCTATCGCCGCAAGGGCGGCTGCCGCCCAGGGGATCGACAGATGCCGAGTTATGCCAGTTTTGTAGATGTAGTGCCCACCACCACTACTCCACAGCATATCAGCCATCGGGGTAGACACCGCGAGAATAGCGAGCAATCCGAACCTAAGGAGCGCTGCACGGAACTCCTCTTGTAGGAGGTTCCGGCCCTTCGACCAGAAAAAAAGCGCTGTCATAAGCATGGGGAGAGAGGCGGCGATAGAAGAGCGTCTCATTATGTCCTCACCAGAGGATGCCCCTTCAAAGGCCCAGGAAAAGACGTCGGCCAGCGCCGTGGCACACCAGAGTGAGGGCAAAAGACGCGAGTTCGCAATAAGGGCAGCAGGAAGAGCGAGGACCAGCCAGAACGAAAGAGATCTCCATGCCGGTTCGTCAATATTGTACACCTGTCCAACTAAAGCGATTCCAGCCCAAAAGAAGAGTCCGAAAAGGTTTATGAATACCTCACGCCAAAAAAATCTCTTCTTCATGCCCCAAACCAAGAGCGCGCCGAGAAGAGATTGGGCCACGAAGTATCCCACGATCTTTGTGCCATCCGAGAGCGATTCCCAATTAGCTGCTACGATGCTTATGAACCCGGTAATGAGCGCGGTGATCCCGACCCCCGCGATCCCAAATCCGATCCAAGCCTTACTCTCCCTGGAGGCCTCGAAGGCGAGGATCTTTTCAGCGATCTCCTCTGAAATTATCCCCCGTTGGATCCACTCAGCTATTCGACGCCGTAAATTTATGATCATAGAGAAGCGCTCCCCTCACCTCTCATTACAAGGGCGAATGGTGCACTGTCGAGGCTAAAAGAGTCCTCAGGAACCACAAGCGGACGACCATACCGAACAGGTGAGAACACCTGCCCTTGAAAAGAAGGGGGAAGTCCCTACCTTGAAAAGCAATTTCGTTTGACTTAACACCCGGTATTGCTACCTTTTCCGCTCTGCGCGCCTCAAAGTCTGATGTTTTAGATAGGCCATGCCTCACGATCGCTCCAAAGACACTCGCCCGGTTAGAGAGGCGCACCTTGATTGCACACCTCTTGCTGCGACCTCCTTTCACTTCGATCTCCTCTCGGTTGCAGGATCCCACGGAGCTTCGAAGGAGCACGATGGTGGTAACTCAGAATCTCCCAGCGAGCAGCCGAGAGAGAAGAAGCCACGCCTCGCTCGCTTTCGCGGGCAAGTGTACGATAGGGATCACTGGGAGGATAATGTAAGGGCAGCCGCTGGCCTCCCTCCGATCTCTCCGAACTCCCGCCGCGCTATTCCCGTTTCTCCACCCAGCGCTCACAATGCGTACGGATTCGCGCCTGGCAGAGAGATTGCGGCCGGAGTGCTGAAGAGGCTCCTGCTTGTCACAGCTCTTGGAGCTCCGATCGCAGGCACAGCCTATTTAGCATCGCGCGGAGCCCGTTCCAGTTCGGCTCCCACCAAATCACCACCGAGCATCTCTCAAAAAGATCCGGTCGATCTCACAGATATCGAGAAAGGAGTAAGAAACGTCTTTAAGGACGCTCGTGAGGCGATCGTCCTCGCTGAGCAAGGATTGCTCCATCCGATAGCTATTGAGTCGGTGAACGATTATTCGGGACTCGCTTCATACCGCTTCAAATTGCGCCCCACTGAGGTTGGAGAGGAGCCCGATCCGGCTCGCTCGACCATCTACTCAAAGGAGATTTTCCTCTCGGGAGTGCCGCTCGGTGAGCGGCGTGATAACTTTTTGAGAGCCCTTCAAGCAAGCGGCATCTCTGTAAGACGTGCGGACGGTAGCTCAGAGCAGACCTTTGGCTCGGAGACCTCCTCAATCCTCACAACGATCGTAGGCACGGTAATCGCCGTATCCCTCGTCTCGGTGGCATTCAACGCGTTCCGCTCTCGTCGACGGACGCACCCTCCCTTCTCTCCAAACGCGCCAACTCAGAGCCCCCACCCGCCAAACGATGGGACTGGGGGTCTCGAGAGCCTCGCTCGCTACAGCGGAGAGGTCGCCCTTCGCCCGTTGCAACGGTTTAAAGATATCGGTGGGCTCGAACACGTTGTGGGCCAACTAAAAGAGCTGCAGAGCGACATCGAGCTAACGCAACGGGGCGTGCCCGGAATCCTCCTCCCCACTGGACTCGTTCTTTACGGCCCCCCTGGCACCGGAAAAACCGCTCTCGTGCGCGCCCTGGCGGGAGAGTCGGGCGTACCCCTCTTACAAGTTGACGGCGCTCAGCTCACAAAACTACTCAAGGGGACCGGCCCAGCGAGCCTTGCCGCCGCGTTTCAAGACGCTCGCACTCTCCGCGATCGCGAAACGCAACGGCTACGACAACTCTCTGGAGCGAGTGGTCTTGAGCAGGGCGTCGTAATTATGCTGATCGATGAGCTCGATAGCGTCGCTGGCAAGCGCGCCGGCGGTGGAGAACTCGGAGATGACGAGCGCCAAAACATTGTAAACACAATGCTTCAGGAGATGAACGGTTTCGATGCGCAGCGGAATAAAAACGTTATCGTTGTTGGAGCCACAAATCTTATCGAGAAACTTGACCCTGCACTGCTCCGGCCCGGCCGGTTCACGGATAAGATTGAGGTGCCCCTCCCGATCGCCTGGCAGCAGCGGCTTGATATCCTCAAGAAACTTGAGGTCCCAATCATGGGAGCGCGCGGTATGTATTTTGGCGATCACAAAGCACTTGAGCACCTCGCCAAGATAAGCGTAGGTAAGACGGGCGATGAGCTGCGCTCGATCTTAGAAGAGTCGGTGAAGATCGCTACACGAGCTGGCCGAGGGTGGGCAACTGGCACGGATCTCTTTGAGGCGTTTCAGCGTCAGAGCTTCGGGCGAATACGAGAGAACTTCCTACCTGAGGTGAAGCGCGAGATCATCGCGTTCCACGAGCACGGCCACGGAGTGGTAGGGCTCGCGTGCGGGATCAAGCCGCTTGTCGTCTCGATGCTCTCCCGAGGATTCTCAGGGGGACGAGTAGTGTTTGATCCCCAGAGCGTTGGTGAAGTGCTCCGCACGCAACGCGAAATGCTAGCTCGGCTCCTTGCGAGCGCTGGGGGACGAGCGGCGGAACTAGAACACTACGGCTCTCTCGGAGTCACCGAGGGAGCTTCCATGGATCTCGACCAGATGCGCGGCGTGGTGCGAGATATGATCTCTGTGGGGATGTTGGACGATCTCTATGACAGCAACCTTAGAACATCCCCCTCTCACCACGTGGCCGAGAGACACTCAAAGATTATTAACGACATGGTGACGAACGCCGTTGAGGCCGCGAAGAAGATCCTGAGGGCCATCGGTAACGAGACGATGACCAAACTCGTACAAGATAGCCTCGATCTCGGGAGAGAGCTGGCAGGGGACGAGGCCGAACAGTTCTACAGGGATCGTATCCCAGAGGAGGCCTTCGAGATGGCCGCCCAGGTCGTAGAGAGCTTTATGAAGGCTCCACGGGGGAGAGCGAAGCCACAAACCAAAGGTGACACTACTATATAGCATATAGTACCGCGTAACGAACCACCGATTGACGGTGGGCGCTCGGTCGTGGTGTCATCCCACCGGAGCAGCGTTCAGATTTGTGGGCCCTGCCCTTACTAAAGGAGATAACGAGATGCGAAAGATATCAATTACCCTCCGCAGAGCGGGCCTCGTCGCGGCGCTCGCCCTGGCTGCTGGGTGCTACAACGTAACGATTCGACCAGAGGGTGGATATCGGGTTGCGACACCACCAACTTTTGAGCAGAGGCAGGATTTCTACCTCTGGGGCCTTGTAGGTGAGAGCCACATCGATACGAGGACTGTTTGCAAGAACGGAACCTCTCAGCTTCAGTCGCAGGTTAGATTTGTCGACGGACTTCTAACCCTCGTTACTCTGGGGATCTACTCTCCGGAGACGGCTCGAGTTTGGTGTAAATAATTTAAGGTGAGAACTATGAAGAGATTTTTATTAGCAACTTTCTCACTCGCGGCGATCTCCTTAACGGGGTGCCACAAGATCTACTACCACAACGCCGGTCAGATCGCGGCCGTTAAGAACGCGGCTCAGTACAATGATTGGCACCACATCGGAGTGCTCGGTCTCGTCGAGTTTAGTGAGCCGATCAATATCAAGGCGAAGTGTGAGAAGGGATGGAATGCCATTGAGACGGAGAACTCATTCCTCTCTGGTCTCGTAAGCGCGGTAACCTACTCTCTTTACACGCCACGAGAGGCGAACCTCGTCTGTAAGTAAGAGGGTACTCCTTTAAGAGCGGCAGCCCCGAGCGACGTGGCTGTCGCTCTTTTTTATGCGCGGACCTGAGAGCCTTCGCACGCACGGTGATGCGCAGCAATTTCAGGTCGTTATTACTGACCTCCGTAGCCCCCGACACGCCCCTGTTGACCCTCCTTCCCTACGCCGCCCGGATAGAATACGATCGCCGCAAGATTCGGAATCACTGCATTGGTGACATATTATGGCTGATCCTCGCCCCGATTCACGACTCACCCCCGACTCCTGGCCACTCGACCTTCGAGAGGCTCGGGCTCCGATAAGGGATCTCTGGATGTCCGCGCCCTCCGACTTTAGGGGTGGCAACCTCAGGATCGACTACCCCTTCGTTGAGCCGTGGCAATCCCTCGGCAAGAACGCAACGAACCCGGCAATCGCTATCGATCTGAAGGCCCGCCTGGAGGGTATCGTTAGCGGTATAACGGAAGAAGCCGTAGCGCTCGGACTAGAGGAGTTCCGCACTTCGTGGATAATTTCAGAACTCCTCACTAACGCTACGCAGTACGGCTCAATAAGCGATGAGATAAAAGAAGCAGGTGAAATCCGCTTCGCATGGGAGGTTGGGAGCGACCCGAACGACCCCAGCGTGATGGTCGCTATCTCCAACCCGACACAGCGGGTCTTTGATGTTGGCAAATACGCAAACATGCCTCTCGAGGAGTGGCTTGAGAGCCAGGGCGAAGGTGGCAACGGTCACGTTGGAACACCCGCGATCGCCTCCCTCGTAAAAAAAGGGACTCACGTTACCTACCTCTGGGAGCTTACAAATGGTGATTATGTCCGGTGCGCAGTTGGGGCTTATCTTGAGAGCGACCCGGATCGTCCCGCTGACGACTCCTCGATTATACAACCCCTCCGAATTATAGCTGAGAGGTTCACCGCCCAAGGAGAGAGCCTACCGTACTCATACTCCGAACTCAGAGGCGAGGTAGCTCTTGGGTTAGAGGCCAAAACGGTGACGATCTCGTGCGTGATCGGTAGAGAGTAGCTCATAGAGAATGGGAGACTGAGGAGCCGAAAGCGCTCTACGATATCATCTACCTCTCAGAGGAGCTGGTGCCCCTTGATCCAGGCGAAGCGTTCGGTGAGAAAGCGCGACTCTATACGTACGGCCCGCAGTCAGACGAATCCGTTTATACCCGCATGGAGATACACGACGTTCCTTGCGTTCCATACAGGCAGCGCATAACCAACAAGGCGACCTACAGGGACTACGGCAACAACGCTCTAAGAAATTACGATAAGGACCCCGCCGGAAAGGGCACCTTTGATCCGCGCATTCAAGCCAAGCTCTTTGGCGGCCCACCCCCACGACGTCCTCAAGCTCGATAGGATGGTTTTAGGGATGCCCCCCTGACGTATCAACCCCCTAGAGCCCCCATGGCGGCTTGCCCCGGGGCAATGGACTTTGGCCCCTCCTTGAGCTACTTATATCGAGCTCCGGATGCGCCCTATTTGCACCCTATTTGGGTGTCATCTCAGATAGGCATCCGTGAACGAAATCTGACCCGTAATTACTCCAAGTAGTTACACCCTCCGGAGAGGTGGCCGAGTGGCTGAAGGCGCCTGATTCGAAATCAGGTATACCGGAAACGGTATCGGGGGTTCGAATCCCTTCCTCTCCGCCACTCAAACTTTCTTCAAAGTTTCAAGTCTTCAATCCCCAACTGCACACTGCTGGTCTGGTTGGTTTTTCTCCTCCAGCTCCTGCCCGGATATTGAGAAAAGTGGCCACACAGTGGGTCACGGTGCTGATTGAGAGGCTGTTTTGTTCAGGACCTCGTGTCTGAGCGAGCTCAAACACATCCTTCAGAACAATCAGTTGTGCTGCTTTCTAAACCACCTTAGTGCCGTACCGTGCCGAAAAAGCCAGGAGCTTTTGCCGCAACCAGGCATCCATGCGGGTTTTTAACTGTAGGGATTCGAATGTGGCTTATTAGTTGAGCTTCTCCGACCCGCTCCGCTAGCGTGATGACGCTCACTTTGTTGCGAGTTCCATACCCTGTAATCGCGCAGTGGAACTGCAGTCACCCCGATGGAGCCCGTTCAGGAAAGCGCCGATGGTCTGGGAGGTCAGCGCTTCGGTCTTGCGCGACATTCCATTCCCCGCGAAATTCAGGTGACTGGCCCCTTCGATAACTCCCAGCCACTTGCATCCCTTAGGCATGTTCTTGAAGGGCTCGGTGCGCGTTTCCCAAGAAGCGCCACCCAGTTCATCGTCGCGGGTTCCTGTGAGGAGCAAGGCAGGTTTGTTAATGGCCGACCACGCGTTGGGGGGAAAGATCAGCCCTGCGCCTTGCGGTGACAGTGCGATATAGGCACTGAATGCATCGGCTCCTTGGATGCCGAGCTTGTTGCGTGCACCCGCCTCCATCATCACAGTCGCCGCACCCATTGAGTGCCCGATGAGGAGGGACTCGCTCGCTTCGCATCGGCTTTTGGTCCACTGGCGCGAAACTGCGATGTCCATGAATCGTCCACGGTAGGCCTCCGGCTCTGTGATCAGTTCGGCTAAGCCTTCGCGAAAACCGCTGCCGCGAACGTGCTCGCGCACGGCTCTTCGGCCACTCTCAGGGTGCCCGATGACCACCGCCAAGTATCCAAGAGCTGACATGGCTTCGCCAAGATATCGATAGCCATGCTCGGACCCGCCTGCCCCCGGCGAAATGATTGCGACTCCCCGGCAGTCTCTACCCCTTGGGGCGTAGGCAGTCATAGACACGGCCACCTGATCCTGGCGCACCACTTGGATTGCCTCCTGACTGAGGGCAGCGCCGGGGGCCCATTGAGCCAAGGCGCCCAGAACGATGAGGCAGTAGATTTGACACATGCACGACTCCCTTAGGAAAGTATCGATTGCCTGACGATTGATCAGTCTGCCTTATTAGAGCAATGAAGTTCAAATCCTCGACCCCACCAAAAAATGGTGGCCTGAAAACTGAGCAAGGTATGTGATCAATCCCTTTTGGGCCGCCAGCTTTTTTTTATTAACGAGCACCCGAAGGGATTAGAACCTGTGCGCCCAAAAGGGGGAACCGGCAAGACAGAGAATCCCTTCCTCGCTGCCAACTTCGCTCACTCTTAATGATCAACTGAAGGTATTAGCCACGTCCAATTGGTTAGTGCCTTTAACTTTTTGCTCCTGTTAAGATTTAAGGCCGCAAAACGTGCTCGCTGGGTCGGGGCGAGTAGCGCCGAAGACGCCCCATGCCATGCGGTGATACCGTTGCGATGAGGGATCGCGCCAACATGGAGCGTTCCCCTCTGTCTTTGGAGAATTTCTCCTCTCACATATCGAAGACCTACGAATCCACCACCAGGTACTATGGACGTTACTCCTGTAGGTTGGGAGATAACCGCGCAAAGCTCACCTCGCTCCCAGAAGATAAAACAGAGTGCGACTACAGGCAGGAGCTCTCAGCGAGTAGGTGGCCCCGTGCATCAAGACAACCTACGAAGTGAAGCCGCTTAAGTGCCCCACATGTAAGGTGCACATATCAAAGACCTCGCCGAGCCTTGTGGCGCAGGCGGGAGCATCATCGCCTTCATCAAGGACGAGTGGTCCACAAAGGACATCATAAGGTCTCAGGGGCTCGGTGATTTCAGAGCATCTCCACCTATTCAAAAGTGCACCTATCCCTCATTAAGCTATCGATGACATGCCCTCGTACGACTCGTTCGAATCTTCCCCCAATGACTTCTAAGCTCCACTTCCTTGGTGACGAGATGGCAGGCGTCTATGTGTAATGCTCCTTTTCGCACCTTAGCTCATCCTCCCCCGCTCCGTTTCGACCCTCGCTTAATCCGAATCGGCAGAACAAGCATCGGTCCGCTAGCACAGTTCAGGCACTTACAAAAATGCGCCTAATTTGCCTATCCATGGGAGGGAACCTCAAGAATCACAGACCCAGTGCCCGGATCAAAAAAGACTGGCTTCAGAAGTGGATTGCCGAAAACTGAGCCAAGATCTGGCCTGGCGGCGCACATCTCATCTGGCGTCATATCACTCTCGGCGTGACCCTCGGTTGAAATAAACCCGACGCCGACGTCCTGCAAGGCTTGAACTTGTTCCGTGGCACTCATCAGCGTGAGTTTGTTCATCCATTTTAAACGCACATCGTATGCATAACCTACACCTGAAACTAAGCCACACGGCCCTAAAAAAGTTCGCCTCCCTGCCACTAAGGATGCTTGATCGCCTCGCACGGCCGAGAGAAAGACAGAATCAGCTGGTGTATGACCATCTATCCACTGAATTATTTTTTCATTTAATGAGAAATGTCGCTTCTGGCTACCAAAATTGAGGAGCATCCCCGCATCTAACACCCCGGTGAGCGTCATCAGCACAGCGAGCAACATTCCGACAACGCGGCGTCGGGCAAGCTGTGCTGTCATCAGTGAAGCGGTGAGCCCAGCAGCTAAAGAGGCCCACACCAAGGTGCCAGCATTTATAAATTTATGCCCTTGAACAATCTCGGGAGTGAGCTGCAAGAAGAACACTGCAAGGATTGGCATGAGCCCCATGCTCCACACCAGAATGCTGCACTCCACGCCTCTCCGGGCGGCAAAAAAAGCTACGAGGGGCTGCACCCCAAAGATCCACGCGCAGTAGATCATCACTTCACTCAGATGAGTGGATCCTGCGAGGAATCCGAAACGTAGCCCGATTCGGTGGGGCAACGCGGAGGACCCTCCCTGATTCACGAGCGCAACCTCCGCCGCACCAACACACACGGCTGTCCCAAGAATTATTGCCGCTCTTCTTGAGTGATTTTTTGAAAACAATGCCGGTATAAGCCCAAATGCAGACGCGAGAAAGGTAGCCCCGTTCCAATAAATACTGAGCCCCAAAAAAAGCCCGGCGAGCACAAAATTGCGCCACTCCTTATTCAGGCGCGACTGCTGAGTTGGTGGGCTGAGGGCACAAAAAACAAAGCAGAGCAACATAATAGCCAGGCCCATCACAAGGTGGTGCTGGTTTAGATGTGCATTTGGGGTGAAGATCCCCCAACGCTCGAAGGGAGTCGTTCCAAAAATAAACGGTTCCACGATCTCAGCATCTGCCTTCTGATACGAACGAATCTCAGATTTCAAAAAATCTATCCAACTGAGAGAGCTGCGGAACAAGCAGAAAATGGGGGCGAGGCAGGCAGCGGCGAACAGGCCGCTTGCCCGCCAGGCCAAAAAAGCCGCGAGCGAAAGCATGCTGGCTACAGATAGGAACGATGGCACATTAAGAGCCCACGTTAATGGCAATCCCAGCTTTTCCAGCACCCCGGAGCCGAAATAGAAAAGAAAATGGTACTTCATCCCCTCCCCGATATAAAAGGGATATTCGGTGGGAAAGTTATATCCAAACGAGAATGAGCGTATAAGAGCAACATGGGCGTAAAGATCTGGAAACATGTTTGGAGAGGCAGCGATCAAGTGGTCGCCTGAATAAATAGATCCGAAGGTCAAGATTGCGGAGACACCCAATATACTGAGGATGAGCGCGCCAACTCCGGTATACTCTCTCCGGGCGGCTTTGGTCTTTGTTTCGGGCTGGTTGGCAGGCGTAAGTAGGCAAGCAAGGAGCAGTCCTATAACTGTCATCCAAGCAACCACGTCTAGCGCGGGCTTGCAATTCGAGACAAGTGCTATTGCCTGGAGCACGAGCCAGCTTGAGGTGGTGGTGACGACATAACCACCACACCACGCGGCAGGCAGCTCAAATAGTACGATACTGGCGGTGGAGGCCTTGTGCTGGGGAGAGTACATCTGAAGCCGAAGCCCAGCTGTGATTTTCCAACCGAATAAACCTACTAATATAAGATATATCAGGCCCACGGCGGGATTACAGCATACAAGAACGATCGCTCCAAGGCTGAATACTGACCGGGAATATCCAGCAGGCCATCCCTGCTATCCCGAAGACAGAGCGTGTTGTGCGAGCAAGAGTTAGCAACTCCTCAACCACTCTAGTATTTGCACTTAATCACCAAAAAATTCCTCCGCTGCGATCATAAGCGCCTTTAAAATCTGCGCTCCTTTAAGTTTCGCGGTTTCCTCGACCTCTTCGTGGCTCAGAGGATGAGGAGAGAGTCCCGCTCCAAGATTGCTTATAAAGGAGAATCCGCCAACCTTCTTACCAAGATACTTTAAGGCGATACATTCCCAGACGGTGGACATTCCTACAGCATCCAATCCCCACCGATGAAACATCTGGACCTCAGCGGGTGTCTCATATGTCGGGCCCATAAGACCTAAATAGACCCCCTCACTCACATCCAGCCCAGCCGTTTCAAAATTGCTTCGCATCATCGCATTAAGATCCTTATCCCACGCTGATGAGAGATCTTGAAAACGGGGCCCGAGGGGTTCGCCACTCTGATCGACCTTGTTTGGGCCATGGAGGGGATTCTTCCCTGTAAGGTTGACGTGATCGCGGATCATCATCACTGAGCCAGCCTTCATATTTGGATTAAGCGAGCCAGCGGCATTCGTCAGAATAAAGCTCTCTGTCCCCGCAAGCGCGGATGCGACGACCGGTTGAATCGCATCCCACGGTTCGTACCCCTCGTAGCCGTGGAGGCGTCCGATCTGAACGCACACGATCTTTTGAGTGTCGCGGTGCCTGAGGTAGCGAAAGGAGCCTTTGTGACCCTGCACGGATGATGCTTTTCCATCCGGAATCTCAGAGAACGAGAGCTCTTTAACGAGCTCCCAACGAGATCCCTCAAAGGCAGCATCGAAGGCAAACGAGAGTCCCGACCCAAGAACCACGTGAAGCCCGGGGGCTTGTCCGAATGTGCGATATAGGTTCGCTAGGTAATCTTTTTTCATTTCGCGACGTCACTAACTTCTTCTAAGACAAGGGGGGACTCTCGATACGTTTCATCATCGAAGCTGAAGATGGAGTGCGCCAAGGAGCGGATCACCGTCCACTGCGATTCGTCTCGAAGGTACGCTTTTAACAGGGTCTGATTCTTCTCCACCCTCTCGCCGCTCCGTACCAAGACTTCAAAACCTACCGCGGGGTCAATTGAATCCTCTTTCCTCTTCCGTCCAGCCCCGATCTCAAGCCCCGCGGTACCGAGCGCTCGACTCTTAATCTGCCCAAGGGTTCCACTCCTCTCGGCCTTCACCTCAAAGAGTGCGGGACCTCTTTGCAATCCCCGCATCCAATCGGGGCGAGCGCCCTGCCTACGAACCATCCTTTCGAAGACCTCATACGCACTACCGTCTCGGAGCTTCGTCTGACACAAGGCCAAGCCCTCCGAGAGTCCCTTACTAATTCCGGCAGAGACGCACATCTCAGCGGTCAGGCGGAGGGTTAGATCGACGAGGGGTTTCGCCACCGCCTCATGAGCTTTTGAGGGGTACTCGTTTTTAAGAATCCAGACACTCTCCTCGACCTCCATGGAATTTCCAACCATCGAGCCAAGTGGGGCGTTCATGTCAGTGATCAGAGCCTTGCTCTTTAGTCCCGCCCCGCAAGAAACCTTGACCAACGAGTTGGCCAGAGCGCGCGCTTGTTCGATCGAGCTCATAAATGCGCCATCACCGCACTTCACATCGAATATGAGGTGATCTATCCCCTCCGCTAACTTTTTCGAAACGATCGAAGCCGTAATGAGCGACACGTTTTCAACGGTAGCCGTAACATCCCGGAGAGCGTAGAGAGCTTTGTCTGCGGGACAGAGATCGTCGGCCTGCGCCATAATGCAAGCGCCAACCTCCTCAAGCGCAGCGACCATCTCTCCGTCGGTGAGTTTTAGGGTCATGCCGGGGATCGACTCTAGTTTATCGACCGTGCCACCCGTATGCCCCAATCCCCGCCCACTCATCATCGGCACAAGGAGCCCACACGCGGCCGCAAGGGGAGCTAAAATTAAACTAACCTTATCGCCGACTCCACCTGAAGAGTGCTTGTCGGCGAGTGGTTTGTCAGGAAACTTAGATCTAACGGCACTCCAATCGAGAGTTCGGCCTGAGTTCTTCATCTCCCTCGTCAGCACTACCGTCTCTTGAGCGTTCAGGCCTTGAAAGAAGACGGCCATTAAAAACGCTGACATCTGATAATCGGTCACGCTTCTGTTGCTCAACCCTCGGATTAAGAACGCGATCTCGGAGTCGCTTAGGACGTGCCCGTCCCTCTTCTTGCGTATAATCTCTGCGGGCGCTGGTGTATTCATGATTTACCCCACAGTGACGCGCTCGCGCTCGCGTCTGGCAATCGTTCTAAGTGCTGCTCAAGGCCGAGGCCCTCCAGACAGAGCCTAGCAACGGTAGTTAATCCCTTCACGCTACCGAAATTTTTTGGGCGAAAAGCGGGGGACTTGCTGAAAAACAGGAGTGGCACTACCTCCCGAGTATGATCGCTCCCCCGGAAGGTCGGGTCATTCCCATGGTCGGCGGTGATAATCAGGAGATCTCGCTCGCTCAGAGCGTCTTCCAACCGGGGTAAACTTTGATCAAACGCCATCAGGGCCTCGGCATACGAGCCGGGATCGCGCCTGTGGCCGTGAAGTTGATCAAAATCAACGAGGTTGGTGAAGATCAATCCCCGCTTCTTCTCTGTATTTATCATCTCAATGGTTGCTTCAATCCCCGTCTCGTTTCGGCCCGTGTGTTCGGCAAGGGTGAGACCTCGATGCGCGAAGATATCCTCAATTTTTCCGACTCCAACGACCATCATCTCTGACTCTTTGATGATATCTAAGAGGTTCGGATAGGGGGGAGGCACGCTGTAATCTCGCCGATTCTCGCTTCGCTTAAACTCCCCACGCCGCTCGCCTAAAAAGGGTCGCGCGATTACCCGACCTACGCCGAGGGGATCCACGATCGTCCTCGCGTTCTCGCAGAGCTCATAGAGGCGCTGTAATCCGAAGTGCGTCTCATGACACGCGATCTGAAACACTGAGTCGCCAGAGGTATAGACGATCGGGAGACCTGTGTGAATGTGTTCCTCCCCAAGCTCATCTAAGATAGTAGTTCCAGAGGAGGGCTTATTACCCAAATATCCAGTGAGCCCGCACGCGCTCAACCATTGGCCCATGATCTCAGAGCTAAATCCATCCTTAAAAACTGGAAATTCATAACGGAGCACGTGCCCCGCTATCTCCCAGTGCCCCGTTGTTGTGTCCTTACCCGGCGAGAGCTCTTGGAGCGTGGCTAGAGAAGCCTTGTGACTTTGTAGTGGACGGCAACCATAGGCGTCACAGAGGTGGCCTAAGCCCCATGCTTCTAAATTAGGTAGATGGAAAAATTTAGAATTTCTTGAACACCACTCACCGATATGGCCGAGGGTGTTCGCATCCTGGTCTTCAAACCTAGCGGCGTCGGGAGCGGCTCCGATTCCGACAGAGTCTAGAACGATGAGTATGACACGATCCACCAACGATGGGCTCATAAAGTTCCCGTACTATAGGCGCTCCTCGTTAGGGGAATCAAGGTAAAGGTAAGGTCATAACGCCGGACCATTTCCGCTTACTTGCGGGCCCATTCGATTGATGGTGACTAGTTGTACTGAACGAGCGATGCAACCACACCATCGCCAAGTTTCTGCCTTCCACCAAGACCCAGGAGCTCCGCAAGAAATATATATCGCGCGACTTCCGCGCCTACTTTTTTTATTAAGTCGCCAGTTGCTCGCGCTGTTCCCCCCGTTGCGAGCACGTCATCGATGACTGCCACCCTGGAGCCCTCCTTGAGAAGCCCGTTCTTTAACTCAAGGGCGTCCGTGCCGTACTCAAGCCCGTACTCCATGCGAACGAGATCGCCGGGGAGTTTGCCCGGTTTTCTAACTAGTACGAGCGGGATCCCAGATTCGTGAGCCACCGGCGCTCCGAAGATAAACCCACGCGACTCAATCGCTACGATGCTCGATACCCCAGAGTCCCTCACATGCTTAGACATAAGAGACACAGTGTGGCGAAAAGCTTTTGGATCGCTGAGGAGTGGCGAGATATCCCGAAAGAGGATCCCTGGCTTTGGAAAATCCGGGATATCAGTGATGAATGCCTTGAGGTCGAGAACCATAGAGCCTCTATCCTGTAACCAACGAGGAGATAAAGTTCCTAACGAAGATACCAGAACCAAGCGACGCCGCATCTCTTATAAATGCGGCAAAATCGATCGGCGCCTCCCGCGAGGCGTGGTCGGAGATAATCCTCGTTACCACGAAGGGCACGCCGTGCTCAACGCACACTTGCGCGGCAGCGGCCCCCTCCATCTCAACGCACTTGAGTCCAGGTATAGCGGCCGAGAGGGCATCCCGCTCCACAGCTTCACACACGAACGTATCACCACTCGCGATCAAGCCAACGTGGGATCGCGGAGCCTTGCTCGAAAAGGGCTCAATCGCCCGCGCATATTCGGAAGAGTCGATAACCTTCGATGCAGCGACCTGCGCAACGCGCACCAAGTGAGGCGCGCCTACCATCTCCCTGACGTTGAGGAGTGGGATCTGAAAACGGGAGTATCCGAGGACCCCCTTGAGATCGATGTCGTGCTGAATCAATCTATCGCCTATCACGATATCGCCGATAGTGAGGGCCGGGTCGACGCCCCCCGCGACACCAACGAAAAGCACCCCATCGACACCGAACTGGTGAATGAGCGCTGCGGTGGTAACAGCAGCCGCGACCTTCCCGATACGAGCGGTCACGAGAACTATTTCAAGGTCGCCACACTTCGCTGAGTGAAAGGAGCGCGGCCCGATCTTTTGGGAGGCCTCCGCCGGAAAGATCTCAGCAATGTGACGAAACTCTTCGTCCATCGCGGTCATTATTCCGAGTCTCTTTATCACTCTCGTCACCCTCTCATCCCTTTAAAGCTATCCGAAGTCGGGTCTTACCCCAGGGAGGGCCCATTTTCTACAGAGACACCTTGCGGGCGCCTGGCCGCGCATAACTATCTATTTCGACTCGCTTTTATTCTGCTGGGCGGATCGCTTTTAGTCAGGATTAGCAGGGGAGGTTCTCAAAAACGCCTCCCCTGACGCTCCCGAGATCCCCATTTTTCCGGCGAAAACAGGCGATTTTACCCGCTCCACCCCCCCCCCCGACTCAGGGGGCCGCTTAACCTCTTGTAGCGGCCCCTCCCACCGACCCTGGGAAACGGTATTTTTGGCCAAAAAATTGGCCTGTTTTTCGCCCCAAAAAACTCGGCAATTCCGTGATTTTTTCGGGGCTTAGGCCGTTATTTTACCTTGAAGAATGCCCCCCCTTCGTCCTATTGTATCCGAATGGAAAATCAACCCTCTGTAAGCCCCATCGCCATTGAATCTGAGATGCGTCAGTCGTACCTCGACTACGCCATGTCCGTTATCGTCGGACGCGCCCTCCCTGACGTCAGGGACGGCCTAAAACCCGTTCAGCGCCGCGTTCTCTACGCCATGCTTAACGAGGGTCTCGTCTCGAACCGGAAGCACTCAAAGTGCGCCGGAGTGGTTGGAGAGGTTCTCAAACGGTACCACCCTCACGGTGATATGCCGGTTTATGAGGCGCTGGTTCGTTTGGCTCAGCCGTGGAACCTTCGCTATCCCCTCATCGATGGACAGGGCAACTTCGGATCGATCGACGGCGATCCTCCCGCTGCGTACCGATACACCGAGTGTCGCATGACCTCTCTGGCTGAGAGACTCCTTGAGGATATCGAGAAAGAGACGGTCGACTTCTCTCCGAACTTCGATGACTCCACTCAGGAGCCCCAAGTTCTTCCCGCGGTTATTCCGAACCTCCTCGTGAACGGCGCAAACGGCATCGCGGTGGGAATGGCTACTCACATTCCACCTCACAACCTCTCTGAGGTGATCGATGGCGCTCTCGCTGTGCTTAACAACCCCAGCGTATCTCTCCAAGAGTTGCTGAGCCTCATCCCTGGCCCTGACTTCCCGACTGGCGCAACGATCTACGGACGTGGCCCGATCATAAGCGCCTATTCGACTGGTCGCGGAATTATTCAGGTTAGAGCGAAGGTTCAATTTGAGAAGCTAAAAACCAAGAGCCGCGAGGCCGACGTTATCGTCGTCACCGAGATCCCGTATCAGCTCAACAAAGCGCGACTCCTTGAGAAGATCGCCGAGCTCGTAAACGAGAAGCAGATCGAAGGGATCTCTAAGCTTCGCGATGAGAGCGATCGCTCAGGAATGCGTATCGTGATTGAGCTGAAGCGCGACGCGACTCCCGAAGTTGTTGTAAATCAGCTCTACAAGCTCACTCCAATGCAGTCGAGCTTCGGTATCGTCAATCTCGCCATCGTTGATGGAAAGCCGGTTATCTGCTCGCTGATCGAGCTCTTAACGCACTTCCTCAACCACCGCCGAGACGTAGTAACCCGCCGCACTGAGTTCGACCTCAAGAAGGCGAAAGAGCGCATGCACCTCTTAGAGGGCTTCCGCATCGCGCTCCTTAACCTTGACGAGGTAATTAAACTCATCCGCAACGCGAGCACCCCGAAAGACGCTCGTGATGAGCTTATCTCTCGTTACTCGCTATCAACGATCCAGGCGCAAGCGATCCTCGACCTGCGACTCCAGAAGCTCACGGGAATGGAGCGCCTCGCTATCGAGCAAGAGCACGACGAACTCGCTAAGCGAATCAAGGAACTCCTGGAGATCTTGGGAGACGCTAAGAAGGTCGACTCGATCATCGGCGCCGAGCTCCTCGACGTCAAAGAGAAGTACGGCGACGCTCGCCGCACTGAGATCGTCGACGATGGCGGCGAGATCGACATGAAGGATCTGATTGAGGACGAGCAGATGGTCGTCAGCGTAAGCCACAAGGGCTACATCAAGCGCACCTCGGTTTCTGAGTACCGCGAGCAGCGCCGTGGTGGAAAGGGCATTATCGGAGCGTCATCTGATGACGAGGATTTTGTTCAGCACCTCTTCGTCACCTCATCGCTCTCAGACCTCTTGGTATTCACTAACTTGGGCAGGATGTACTGGCTCAAGGTGTACAATATTCCTGAGTCCGGGCGAACCTCCAAGGGCCGCGCGCTCGTCAACCTTCTTGAGCTCAAGGAGGATGAAAAGTTGTGCACGATCCTGCCGATTAAGGAGTGGGGCGATAGCAGCTACGTTGCTCTCGCGACGAAGCAAGGAATCATTAAGAAGACAGCTCTTGAGGAGTTCTCTCGATCTCGTCGAAGCGGGATTGTCGCTTGCACTCTTGAAGAGGGAGACACATTGATTGGCGCGGCGATAACGAACGGCAAGGATGACATTATTCTGGCAACGAGAGACGGGATGGCGATTCGCTTCCAAGAGGATCAGGTCAGAGCGATGGGCCGTTCGGCTCGAGGTGTCACCGGAATCCGATTCGAGGGCGATGACTCTGTAGTAAGCATGACCGTCGTGCACGAAGGGTCGAACGAGCCAAACGCCGAGGGCGAAGAGCTTACGCTCCTCACGGTGTGCGAAAACGGCTTTGGTAAACGCACCAAGGTCTCTGAGTACCGCTCACAGAACCGTGGCGGTAAGGGCTTGATCGACATTCAAACTGAGGGAAGAAACGGGCCAGTTATCGAGGCGATGTCTGTAACGAGCGCGACCGGAATAATGCTGATCACCTCAGGCGGAAAGATCATTCGTACGAGCGCCAAGGATGTCTCTGTAATCGGTCGTAATACGCGCGGAGTTAAGATGATCGACCTTGAGCCCGAGGAGAAGGTCGTCGCGGTCGCTCAGGCGACGGGCGACACGAACAGCTCCGAGGAAGGCTCGCCGGAGGCTCCGCCAAAAGATACCGAGATCAATTAACTCGCCTTGCAATGAGCGCTAATGCTCCAACAAGGCGGATAGCGGTAGTGGGGCTGGGGGCTTGGGGCACCGCCCTCGCCCTCCACTGCGCTCGACTTGGCCACTCGGTAGTTGGGTGGAACAGAGATATCTCCGCCGTTAACGCCGCTCGTTCAAGCGGAAAGATCTCGTGCGCTGGAGGAACCACAGAGATCCCGGCCAACATGGGCGTTACAAGCTCCCTGGCCGACCTCGGCGGCGCCGAGTTTACGATCGTAGCGCTTCCAGCTCGAGCTTGGGGCGATGTGGTTCCGAGTCTCAAAGCTACATCGATCGTCAGCGCGACGAAGGGGCTTGAGAGCAAGAGCTCTCAGACCCCCCTTACCTACGCCCACTCGGTCGCTCGGTATCCACGTGAAAGCCTCGCGGTTATATCAGGACCAAGCTTCGCCTCGGATCTCATAGCAGGGCACCCCATCTCAATCGTCGCGGGCTCGACATCTGAAAGCTTAGCCAACACAGTAGCGACAACGCTCTCGTCCCCAACGCTCAGGGTCTACACGTCAAACGATCCTTTGGGCGTGGAGCTTGGCGGAATCTTAAAGAACGTAATCGCTATCGTGGCTGGGGTCTCCGACTCCCTCGGTTACGGCCCCTCGGCCCGGGCCGCTTTGATATCCCGCGGCCTCTTTGAGATGACATCGGTCGCGACCTCCTTAGGAGCGCATCCCCGCACCCTCTCGGGACTCTCTGGGTTAGGAGATCTGATCATGACCGCCACGGAGGACCAGAGTCGAAATCGCTCAGTTGGGCTCCGTCTTGGACAGGGAGAGGCGTTGAGCGATGTCTTGCAATCGCTTGGCGCGACCGCCGAAGGTGTCTCAAGCGCCCCGCTCGTCCTTGATCTCGCAAAAAAACATGGAGTTTCGGCCCCGCTCACCGAGGGAGTTGTAAAACTTATGAGGGGAGATCTTAAAGCGATCGAACTGGCTGGAGCGCTCATGAGTCGCCCACTTCGAAGCGAGTTTTAGCTCACACGCTAAGGGGACATTGGCGACCTTACATACCCCAATTGTGCACCGAGGTGGCGAAAACGAATCGTCGCGAGCCCTATCGGTCGGCCATCCTCATAGAGCGTCCGAGTGCTTTTAAGCTCTTTTGGGAAGTGGGCGTGGAGCTACCTAGCGTAATCGGCACCTGCGGAGTAGGGCGATTCCTCTTTACATACACACGCGCGCCAGTACACTGACATTTCGGCTATACCTCTTGGGCACTGAGATGATTGATCTCCATAGACACCTTGAAGCCGCTCCTCGCATAGACGACCTTTCTCACTTTGTTATTAAACACAATATAGACCTGCCTCGGGATACGGACTCCCTCCGCAGGGCCCTCACCTTTGAGGGCAGGCCCGGCGATCTGGCGTCGTTCCTCGAACCTTTCACGAGATACATACATCGGTGCTTCACTTCAGTTGAATCTGTCAGAGATTTTACACTCCTCGCGATTAAGCGAATGAATGAGGAGGGGATCTCCTATGGAGAACTGAGGCTCTCCCCATTTTACATGTCGGGCGTGTACTCCGGCTCAATCAGAGTTCCCGCCGATGATATTGTGAAGACCGTCCTTGACGCTCGTGATGAAGCCGCAGCAATCTGGCCTTTGCGAGTGGGGATCATTCTCATAGTTGGTCGTGAGTTGGATTTGAGCTTCGCGCACCGGGTTGTAGATCTCGCTCTCAAGTATCAAAGCCATGTGTGTGGAGTCGATCTTGCGGGCGATGAGAGCAACTACCCTCCGGAGCTGTTCGTCGATGTTTTCGCTAGAGCCCGCGAGGCCGGCATCCCGATTACGATACACGCGGGTGAGGCGGGACCTCCAGAGCACGTCCGCACCGCGGTGGAAAAGCTTGGAGCGACACGGATCGGGCATGGACTGGCGATTGCTAACGATCCAGAGGTTCTTGCGATGGTACGAGACAAGGGCGTCGTTCTAGAGACCTGCCCAACATCCAATTGGCTGACCGGCGCGGTTCAGGGCTCGCCCCTTAATCACCCCCTCATGACACTGCACAGAGCGGGCGTTAAAGTAACGGTCAATACAGACGATCCGATGCTTCAAGATACGTGGCTAGCTGATGACATCGCAGCGGCAAGAGAGCTTGGCGCGACCGAGCGCGATCTCGCGGTGTTTGAGGAAACAGCCTTCAAGGCGGCGTTCAGTTCCCATAATCAAGGAAGAGAATAGAGTGAATAAGCCTCGGCAGGTTGGCGCGCGATAAAGAGCGCGCTCTCACGAGCTCTAGACACGCTCTACGACAACCCAACGTCGAGCATCATCATGACGATAAAACCTCCGATGAATCCGAGGGTGGGGATATCAGTGGAGCGCTCTCGCTGCGTTTCTGGCACCACCTCTTCAATCACCACATAGATCATCGCGCCGGCGGCGAACGCGAGCGCGTACGGCAGGATAGGTTGGATCTGGATCACCGCAAGAGCCCCAATCACCCCAGCGATCGGCTCAACGATGGCAGAGAGCTGCCCGTACCAGAAGCTCTTTGCTCTCGATAATCCGCTCCTCCGAAGGGGGAAGGATACGGCCACCCCCTCCGGGAAATTTTGAAGGGCGATACCGATAGCGAGCATAATCGCCCCAGCTATTGAGGTCTCGGGAACTCCAATCGCGGCCCCACCAAACAGTACCCCCACAGCTAAACCCTCCGGAATATTGTGCAGCGTAATCGCCAACACGAGAAGTGTCGTGCGGTGCCACGCGGTACTTACCCCCTCCGCCTCCTCCTTCGGGAAGTTTATGTGCAGATGCGGCAGAAATTGATCGAGACCATAAAGGAAGACAGCCCCGAGAGCGAAGCCAACCGCCGATGGGAGCGCTTTTGAGAATCCGTCACCGGGGGTCATCTCTATCGCAGGCGCCAGGAGCGACCAAAAACTCGCGGCTATCATTACGCCGCCGGTAAACCCCAACATCCCATCGAGGACTTTTCGGTTGAGATCTCTAAAAAGAAATATGAGCGCCGCGCCAGCGGCGGTCACAAACCAGGTGAACAGTGTGGCGATGAGAGCGCCTGGAACGGGCCCTATAGAGAGAAAAAATGAATTGAGTGAATCCATCGACCCCATGTTCTCCCAGACCGGGACAAGAATGGCAACGAATTGTTTCGCTCCTTAGGTCTTAAAACGAACGGTCGCCCAGAATCAGGGCAAAGAAGAGGGGGAGGTAAATGACTGAGGCCCTTAAGAGTCGCTTAGCGTCCTGAATTGAGTGCGAACGGTAGAGATTCGCGCCGATGAGCAGCATGCCTACTCCAAGAATTGAGATCCCCCACGCGTAGAGATTTCCAGCCATTCCGTAAAATGTGGGGAGAAGAGATACGGGGATGAGGAGGAGGGAGAACGCGATGACCTGACGGAACGTACTAGCGCCATCAGGATCAACTACCGGCAACATCTTAAAGCCGCCGCGCTCGTAATCATCTTTGTACATCCACGCTATGGCGTAGAAATGAGGATGCTGCCAGACAAAGAGGATAGCGAACAATATCCAAGCTCCAAGGTCCAAGTGCCCGGTGGCCGCTGTCCAACCACCCACTGGCGGGAGAGCGCCAGGGATCGCCCCTATCACCGTATTCCACCACGTAATTTTTTTCAGCGGAGTATACACAAGGACGTAGAGGAAGACCGTGAGGAGTGAGAGAAACCCCGTCAGGAGATTCACTTGCCAAGCCAGGAGCGTTACTCCCATCAACACAAGCGTGAGGCCAAACTCTAAAGCCTCAGAGGGCGTTATCACTCCCTGAGGTATCGGTCTCGTCTTGGTGCGGTGCATCTTCTGATCCGACTCGCGCTCAATGTAGTTGTTGAGAACCGCTGCGCCACCTGAGCTAAGGGCGGTTCCAAGGAGCATCACGATAAAGTTATCGAGCGGCTGAAGGCCTTTGGCGCCCAAGAAGAATCCCGCCGCGCTCATAACGAGCACCATCGTCAGAATACGAGGCTTCGTAAGACAGACGTACGCGGAGACTTTTTCGTTGTTGGCTTCGAATAAACGTGGCATTGAGCTTGCGATCTTAGGCAGATAGACGCTTGGTGTCAACGTGCCGGGCCCCCTGTGGACCCCATAAAGATCCATATTTTAGGGACATTAGAAGCTCTTGCCGGATTTAATCTATAGCAGAGTCCCCGCCCTATCGGCGGTGGAGTCAGACCAATAAACCGCCACCGCCTTTCCGATCACGCTTGAGATCGGAACGAATGGATCGCTCCATGCTCGTGAGTCCTCTGAGTTGGCCCGATTATCACCTAAAACAAACACCTTACCTCTGGGAACCACAAACGGTCCGACGCGCTCAGAGCTCTCGGTGAGGCCGCTCCACCGGGCGTAGGGCTCGACAACAACTTTTCCGTTTAGGTACACCGAGCGTCCGAGCACCTCCACGGTATCGCCCTCGCGAGCGATAACCCTCTTTACAAGGGCGGATGAATCTCCAGCGCCTGTGCGCCCCGTCGAGTGATTAAAAACGATTACATCCCCACGATTGGGCGCTCCCCAAGCCAGTAAGGTTTTTTCAATAAGGGGGAGGTGGAGGCCGTAGAGAAACTTCGGCACCAGGATATAGTCATTCACTCTGAGCGTTGGGGCCATCGAGCCAGAGGGGATGACAAAGGTCTCAACGAATGCCCCCCGCAGCACCGCTACAACAACTGCTGTCGCAACGACCCACCAAGCAAGGATGCTGAGAGCGCTCTCCGCTGTAGAAGTCCTCGTTAAGCGCAATACATCAAGCCGGCGATGATCTCTCGCCAATCTAGCCAGGTCTACCCAACCATTAAGATCTTTGGATTCAACTCTCATACAGGTCGCTACGTGAGGGGATCAGGGATTAAGATGCCGGGAGCGGCTTGGATCGTGCTTCAGAAGGGGTGCTTAATCAAGCTTCTATTACTTCCTTCAGTACTCGTGGTAGAGAGCCGGGCTATTGAAAACCGAAGCTAACGATAAAGCCCTCCATCGACTATTACGCACACGCACGGTCCTGAAAGCTGAGAGGAGATCTATAACATTAAATTACGGCCGGTAAGCGTTTACTCTCGCTTGCGCCTAGTGGTGGGTGTCTTCCGGATTCCGAGCGTCTGCTCCCTCATCAGCGCTCTTTCGAATGGCGTCCTCAAAGGCCCGCTTCGCCCGCGCGTGGTCGCCCGGCCCAAAGTCAGTGGATTGCTCGCTCACAAGGAGCGAGCCATCCGGTTTTACCAGAACGTATCCGCCGCCAGCACAAACGGCTCTCTCGCCTGAGGCAGCGCTAACGCGCGCCAGGATCTCTCTATGCAGAGCAGTCCACTTAACGGGGGCTGCTACGATGTAGGTGTGTTGCGAGGTCTGCGCGAAGATATACTTGTGATCGCTTACTCCGCTTGGATCGTGAACGAACACCACTGTCTCACCGGAGCGATAATCAGAGTATACCTGATATCGCCCGATCTCTCTGACATGGCGACCACAAAGCGCATCTTTGAGATCGCGCTCCATTGATTCGGCCTGGGTTAATGTGGGGCTCTTAGCAACGCTCTCATGTTGTGCGCTGGTGAGATTCGTGGGGACAGAATTAAAGGCTGGATCCGTGCTCATCTTGATTCTCCTCCGTTCCTGGGCCCACCTAAGCGGCGGGTTAGCCAATTAAAAACGATCGGTAAAAAATCCGGTCAAAAATGGGGCAGCGGCGCTGCGAGCTCTCGGCTCTGGTTTCCGGTGACTCGGTGGTGGCGTTCGCCATAGACCTGTGGCCGTAGTACCACATAATCTGCTTAGCGGTACCCACAAAATCAGCCGTCGCACCCCGATGCGCTGAACCTAATAGTCTCAAATGGTGCGGTTCTAAATAAAGCTCCCTCGGGAGATACCGCCACCCTCTCTTCTATCGCTAACTGGGCCACTCCTTGTTTGAGCTTGCCAATCGTGACTACTCAAGCCTTGAGAGCTCCTCATCAATCCTCTGCCGCGCCTCTGGTGAGATACCACTCGCCTCGATAGGCACTCCGCTTGCGCTGCGGCTCTTAGTACCCCTGGAAAACGTAAAAACAATTAAGAGACCGAGCACGATAAAGATGATCGGAGCGATCCACACCAACACGCCAACGCCAGCAAAGAGCGGAACTGCCCTGTACTGATCTCCATATCTCTGAAAGACCTCACGCAAGACCTCCTCTGAGGGAGCCCCGGCCTCGAGCTTCGCCCGCAGCTCATCCTTTAGCTCAGCGGCTTTTGAGCTCGGGCAATCGTTGAGTGAACGCCCCGGACAAAAGGGGCTAAACACTTGTTGGTAGATTGAGGTGGCTTCTCGATCCAGTCGTTCAGAGCGCTCGTCGCCAAGTGCTACCACGGTCATCGATACAACCACGGCTCCGACTACCAGGAGAGCCACCCCCTTTTCTAATCCTTTGCGCATACAACTCCGAATTCAGCTCGATACTCATCTATGCGGCCCACCAATTCCTGGTCGAGTCGAAACCCGGATGAGTTCTCGCTCGAAAGGTATGAAATGATCTCGTGTATGGTGAGGATCGGATGGATTTTTATCGAATGTCGCCCTTCAGCCTCTTGAACGGCTGAACATTCTCCGCTTCCCCGCTCTTCCCTATCAACGAGAATCACCACTCCAGCAATCTCGACTCCGACCCTCTCACGCAGAAGCGGCACAACTTCGTTCAGAGTCGACCCGGCAGTAACTACGTCTTCCACCAGGGCAACACGCATACCCGGCGTGAGCGGCTTTCCAACAAATCCGCCGCCATCCCCGTGCGATTTGACCTCTTTCCGATTGAAGGAGAATCCCACGTTCTTTTGGTGCTTCTGAGCCAACGCGATCGCCGTCGAGACACAGAGCGGGATACCCTTGTACGCTGGACCAAAGACCGCATCCACGGTGTCTAGTCCTAGGTCTATTAGTTTTTGTGCGTAAAACGATGATAGGTGGGCGATCTTCTCACCATCATCGAACGCTCCCGTGTTGATAAAATACGGCGCCTTTCGCCCTGACTTCAGCGTGAACTCCCCGAAGCGGAGGACCTTGCTCTGAACGAGGAAGTCGATCAGAGCTCCTTGTGAAGTTTTTTTATGACTCATACCGCCCTCTCCGCAGTTGCCACGATCGTGCCGCTCACTCCGTTGCACTCAACTCGATCATGATGGCTATAGTATCCCGTCTTAAGGAGCGCAAATGCTTTGGTTTTGCTCCTCTCGGCGTCGTGATACATCGAGACAACCTTGCCAATTGGTTTGCTCTCGATATCTAAAATCGAATTATCTGTAGCTATAGCAAGGAGACCGTCAAAAACGATCCGCTCAAGGTGACGCGGCAATTTACCTATGGCATCGCTCCGTTCGATCACCTCCTGCCCAACGTAGCACCCCTTCGTGAAGGAGACCGCCTCGCGTAAGCCGGCCTCAGTGAGAACGATATTGGAGTTCACTTCGGACGGGAACGCGGGGCAATTCTGTGAGAACCGCCTGAGATCATACTCCGTCTGGGAGATCGAGGCTCCCAGGTGCGCGGCGATAAGCCCCTCCACTGTGGCCTGATTGGAGGGGATGATCAGAAAATCGCTTCCGCTAGGCCCTATTCCGGGACGCGGTGCTATGAAGATCTTCGATCCAAGGGCCTCAGAATTAATCTCGGCGGGAATGCTCGTTGTATGCCCGACTATCGCCTCGCCCGAACAATCAAGGATCGAAACTCGGTCAGCGACGATGTATCGTCCCAGGGCGGCAAAGAGTGGCTGACGCTCTCCACCATCACACACTAGATAGAATTCCTCATCGGATTCCACATACACAGTAAAGAGTCCTTCAACTTTCCCTTGAGGAGTGAGAGCGCCTGCTACGAGAGCGCTCCCCGGCGGGCACGTGCGAAGATCGTGAGAGAGTCGATTGTTGAGGTAGCGTCGCGAGTCCTTGCCAGAAACTTTAAAGACAACTGGTGCGGGAAACCGGTACCACGCTGGGCTCATCGGATCAGATTCCCTATTCGAGTGAGGCTATCCCACGACCAGAACACAATCACGGCTCTTCCTTTAACCCTGCGCTGATCGAGAAAGGGCACGGTCCAGAAACGGGAGTCTTTAGAGTGATCGCGATTATCTCCGAGGAGGAGGATGTGTCCCGGGGGAACCTTGGTTGGGCCGAAGTTGCCCTCAATGATGCCTCCTTTGCCCCATACAGCGTACGGTTCGGTAATAGGATTACCATCGATAAAGACCTGCGCGCCGCGAACCTCAACGGTCTCACCCGGCAGTCCGATGACGCGTTTGATAATATTTATCTCAGAATCATCTTCCGTTGGCGTTTCTGGATCGTCAGGGCGAGTAAAGACGACCACCTCTCCCCGAGAGGGGGAGTTCCATGTAAACACTGACTCGCTAATAAAAGGAAGCCGTATCCCATACCAAAATTTTAAAACGAGTATGTAATCGCCGACGCGAAGGGTTGGGATCATCGAGCCCGAAGGGATCTTAAACGGCTCAACGATCTGGAGTCGAATAACAAAGGCGAGGCCGAGGATGACAACGAGGGTCTTCGTGAACGCTACGAACTCCTGCCACATCCCCGCCGGCTGTTTATGTTCAGACATATTTCGTCCCTCTCCCACGCCTCGCGACACAATGAATTCACTCAGACGCGGTTACGGGCGGAGGAGAAACCAAGGAGTTTAGCCTACCGCTATCGATTCGCGGATACGAATCAAAACAATAGCCTATAGTGATGTGCGGCAAAAGCCTTACCAGTTTCACTGGCGCCGACTTTTACACATAACTAATCGCCTACAGATATACGAAGCGGCCGCAAAAGGGTCAATCTTCACTCGGGAAAAGGTGGTTTAAAGTGGCCCTTGGACGGTCGCCCCGTTGTGGTCACAGGAGAGGGCCGCCCTACTTCGAGGCGGCTCCCCACTGCCCCCCTTCACCCAGACACATCTTTCGGACCTAACTGGGTTGATGAACTCCCGCTGCCATGAAAAAGGCCCCTGATACCTCACGGTACCAGGGGCCATCGGCTCTGAGCTAATTTTGGTTATGCACTAAAGCCCTGACGTTTTCCGAACACCACCGTGCTGCAATCAACTTCAATCTTTGGATCTTTGCTCGTAATCGTTGATACAAAGATTCCTGGCTCAAAGGCTCGCTCCTTCAAGAGCTCGATCTTCTCAATTTCGGGTATCGACATGTTCGCCTTGATCGCGAAATTAATCTCTACAACGACGTTGCCCGGCGAATCATCGAAGATCTTGGTGATCATTCCGTAGAGGGGGTACGTGTTCCCCACTTCGACATCCCCGAACTTAACTTCACAACCAAACTTCTCAAAGAGATTTGGGGCTTTGTCTTGACTTTCCATCGAACAACCTCGCTCAAAAGCACAACCTTATGTCCCCTAGTCAGCGCCCGTCCCTGAGTTGCTTCATGTAAATATACGAATACCTATATCGACAGCTGTATCAATGGGTTAGGCGCTGTTTGATATATTGAAATGCCGGCAAATGTGACCCCGCAATCACTCCCGTAATCAACAGCCTGATCGTACGCCACAACGTCACACACGGTGGAGAGTCCCAACCGACGGAGGACATCGAGCACTACATACATCGTCGGAAATCCGCACACTCTCCGAGCATCGAGGTCGTGGGCAATATGATCAAAAAGAGCTTTGGGATCTCCTGACCCTATCGCCGCCAAATAATCATTGTCCCTATTCCGCACCTCACGCATTCGCTCAGGAGAGAGGGCGTCGACATCGCCGAACGATCTTCCAACGTGGGCCATATCGACTCCCGCAATGAATGCCACACTCTCTCCCCGCACTATGCGAGTCCTCATCGCCTCGGTCAGCGCCGACGCGAAGGACTCATAGGCCTCCTCCTCGTACGGGTACCTTCCTGATTCGAGCATGCGGTGGAAGCTACCCACGAGAATCGGCACTACCCTAGCCTTGGGTTTCACGGCGGACAGGAAGGGGAGTTGGAGCTCCAGCGAGTGTTCACGTCTGTGGAGATATTGATCGGCGAAGGCCCGCTCTATCCCGTAACGGTGTGCGATACTCGTTACCATCTCCATATCGCACGGGTGAACCCCAAGTGGAGTTTCAAAATCCTTTGAACAGAGGTGAAAGGTGCCGCGGCTGTATTGGTGTGCAGTTCCGATAAGAACGTATGTATCGACCTGCGAATCAGCTAACCGTGGGTAGATGGCACCATAACACGCGCCGCCCCTTCGGTAATCGATGTGGGGAGCAACAAGGCACGCGAGCGCGCGAGCAGCTTGTGGTGCCTCATACGAGTTAAGATAACCGTGCACCAGTGAGCTCAGGGCCTCTCGCTCAAGTGGATATGCTGCGCCGGCAAGCGCAGCCGGCCTCACCGGAGCGCTTGCAAAGGCGTCCCGTGCTACTTTCTCCGCCGCAAAGAAGCGGGCATTTGCGAGGAAGAGGTGATCGTCGAGGAGCTGAATGAGCTGCCGCAAAATCTCTGGGGTCAACCCTTGCGCCGCGAATTTCTGAACTACCTCATCGCTCGTCTTTACCCCATCGAGCTCGGCGACTACCGGTGCAAACTGGGGCATGAGACAGAGCGGCGCTGTTGAGATGCCAATAGGACACTGAATAACGAGCGCCTCGCTTTGTTCTAGGTCGTGTATCCGAATGTCGAGCGGCCACCGAAGCTTTGGGCGAGTGAATGTAGCGTCCATAGAGAATTCTCCCCATATGGTAGTTCATAAAGACACGCTGGGAAAGAAAGTTGGGTCATCGACGGATCTAGTGGGTAACTTTGAGGGAGTTTTGAGCAATGAGCCCGATTTTATCGGACGAATTTGAGGGCTTCGTGGGGCCGAGTTAATTGCTACGAAGTGAGCATGAAAAGTGGACAGCGAACAGAAGCCCAGTATAGACACCCCGGATTCTACCCGAGCCGAGGAGTAGGAGTAGCCGTATGGGATAATGGCGCTTGGATTATCAGACTGATGCGTCGATAAAAAAACGACTTGCAGTCACTGTAGGACCGTTTGCCGAGGATGGTACGGTCGCCGAGTGCGGCGAGTGCGAGACCTTCCGCGTGGTGCCGCTCGCATCTTCCTCGAACTGGAAGTCCGTAGAGTGAAGTGTCGAAAATGCGGTAAGGTAGCTCAGGAAGAGCTTGAGTGGATATCCGATAATCCGTTCTACACAAAACGGTTCGCATATCATGTTGGCAGGCGGTGCCGTAACGCGACCATCAAAGAGGTAGCCAAGGAACACCACCTTCGTTGGCATACGGTCAAAGAGCTCGATAAGCAATACATGCGCGAGCAGCTCGAAGTAGCTGGCACGCCTACTCCGCGCGTCATCGGCATCGACGAAATCTCCGTTCGCAAGGGGCACTCCTACCGGATCGTAGTGAGCGACCTTGAACGCCGCATTCCTATTTGGTTCGGTGGAACCGATCGCTCAGAGAAGGGCATTGACCAGTTTTACGCATTTTTAGGCGACAAATCGAGCAAAAACATATCCCTAGCCGTCATGGACATGTGGAAGGCGTTCCGTAACTCAACGGAGCGGCACGCACCGGAGGCTGAGATCCTATTTGACAACTTTCATGTGCTACGCCACGTGAGTGACGCACTCGACAAGGCGCGAAGGAGTGAGCATGCCCGGCTCTCCGGAAAGGAGCGCACGTTCATTAAGGGGCAAAAATACGCGTTGCTCTCGAATTGATAAAACTTGTCACGAGACGGAAGGAAGAATCTCGAGGTGCCATTCGCAGCGAACATACGCCTCAACAAAGCGTACCTACTCAAGGAGTCGTTCGCACAGCTGTGGAGCTACCACCGGGAGGGGTGGGCTCGGAAGAGGATGGTGTTGAGCTTGCGAGTCTTCTTTAAGTACGACCGCAAGCCAAACACTACTCTCTTTCGTGCAGCTGGGGGAGCGCTCTCCCAGACGCTCGGGCTAGACGAACGAGAGCTCGCCGCTATCTTCACCGTACAAACTGCCGGCGAGGCGTTAAACCATCATCCGAGTTGGAGAAAGTAGCCCCGGACCAGAGATTGGACCCGCGATTAGATTAGACTTACGTCTTCGACTACAGATAGCCTATGACTTCCGGGCAAGAGCACGACTGACGGTATATCAACGCCTGGCTGACCACAAAAATTTCGATCCAATGCTTGTCCGCCGGCTTGTCCGCCGAAGCCCCCACAGGGGCGAAGGTGGGATCAATGAACAACCCCGCGCCTACCGGCGCGGTCCAATGTGCCATCTCCAATGATCCAATATCGAATGATCATACCAGCCCCTTGCAGGGGCTCCCGAGCGTAGCGAGGGTGGGGTGGCAAAGAGGGTAGCAATTACACCTCATACATCGCCTCCTTGATATGCCGCTGCTCTCCAAAAGTTTTCAACATCAGATGATAGCTTCTCAATTGCTACAACTTCCGGACAAGGGCACGACCAATGTCGTCATAGCCGTCGTCGCCGTGGGCATCGCGGACCTCCAAGCCATCAGCATTAAAGCCGCCAACGCAGACCCGCCCGCCAGAAGCATTTGGCTCCTTACAACGAAGTACGACCGAGTCGTTAAGCACTCTTGGCTCTCCGTTTACCAAGTCGTTGAGTAACGCTAGCGTCATAACCTCAAGCGCTTTCACCTCTCGATACTCTGGGTAGTGCTTACCGTGTACCACCTGCTGTGCCCTTATATCCTTACCGAGGAAATGCTTATCTCCCGGAACCTTGTCCCGGTCAGGATCGCTCTTAGGTATCAATACCCATTCACTTGCAGCTTGGGGGA